>Ga0099808_1144626_pt1 | contig 12049 bp, 3 predicted proteins | sample OrbTnscriptome_2_FD_81140 | JGI IMG/M metagenome (GOLD analysis project Ga0099808, IMG submission 81140) | Coral microbial communities from Puerto Morelos, Mexico - Orbicella T R B metatranscriptome (Eukaryote Community Metatranscriptome) | ecosystem: Host-associated > Invertebrates > Cnidaria >...
CTAATAATATATAAAAAAGGAGGGACCAAAATTCAAGAAGTAATTAATATTAATTTTGGTCCCCTTATCATTAATTTGCTCTTATGGGATTTCTATTATTATATTGCAAATTAATGATAAGATATAAAGTGAATAATAGACCATTGATTTTCATTATATTAAGAGATTTCTAGTTTATGAAAATCAATGGTTAGTTCTCTTATATATTTCCTCTTATTTTAAGAGGATTGCAATCTTTAATTATAAATAGATTGCAAAGTCAATTTCTAGGTTATAATATATTCTTGTATTTGCAATTTATTATTTCCCCTCCACTTTTACCTTTGAAGTCACCTATGAATTTTCTAATAATAAATTGCAAATATATAAATGATATTATATTTTACAGGTGCCCCAGCATATTTATTTTCATTTATTATCTATCTTTTATATAAAATGCTGGGGCATAGTCTCTTATTTATTTATTCTATCATGCACCTTCATTTATTGTAATTTCTATATCTTTAATTTAAAATGAAGGTGCAAATGAATGTCAATGTCAACTAGCAATTGACCGCGATTATAATTTAGAATTAAAATAATCGCTCATGAAATATAAATAAGATATGAATTCTAAGGATTTTTCCATATCATTCTTACTTATTTGCATGGAAAAATCCTTATTATTTATTCATTCTTGGCTATTGGCATTTTATTATTGTATTTCTTCTTAACTGCCAATAGCCTATAAATAAGTAAGAATTAATATTATATTTTGCATTTATTTTATCTACCATATATTTCATTTATCTTCCTATAGATTTATATAATATTATTGCATTTATTTATTCATTGACAGGTAATTCTATATATATATTAATCATGAATCCTATATTATTATCTATCCCTCTTTATTTTATTATCTATTTATGTTATTTATTGAGGATTTAATTTAAAGAATATTATATTTTACATAAAGTGCACAGCCATTTACCATTTCTATCTTTTATAAAAAGGCTGTGCTCAATCACATGTTATTTTATTTATATCTTACTTATTTTTCTCTCTTTATTAATAGACATTTATTTGTAATTTATTATCAATCTTATAATCTTTATATCTTATGATATTTGTAAAATGAGCATTATTATTATTCATGATTCAATTTCATGATATAAGTTATAAATGGATTATTATTTTCCACCGCTAGAACGCTACCATTGGGATTTCTTGTTAATATTTATGTCTTACCTTTTCATTTGTATTCTTTATAATATTATTCATATATTGGAAATAGATTATCAATCATAAATTAGTTCATCATTATATTAGAATTATATTATTGAAGAGTTCATGAAGAGATTATTTATATTCATTATCTATTTATTATTAATATCTTTCATTTTCATATATCTTATTAATCTATTTCTGTTATTCTTATTTATATTTCTATCATATATTTCCATATCTTTCTCCTATCATTTTATAACTCATTTATAATCATTCTTATCTTTTACTAATGGGTTCCATCTTTATTATATTATTAGACAACACATATATTATATTATTATTGATGATAATATTATTAATTCAGTGTATCCTATATTATTATTATATTATTGAGTTATGTTATTATTCATATTATTATCATATATTACATTAAAGTTGGTGGTCTATTCTATAATTGAGGTCTTATTATTTGTTATCATATTAATGTATTTCTTTGGTATTCTTTTCTATCTTCTAATCATGGATTTCTTCCACATGTCATTCTATTCAGATTTCATTATTATTTATTATTATCCTTCTTTATTTTAATGTTATAGTTATTGATATTTTATTATCTTTTATTATTTATATGGTATTTATTGGATTATTCGTGATCCAGGATTTTATTGTTTTTACGGGTGGGTTCCATCTTCATGATATTATTTATTATTTATTAATGATATTTATTATTTATCTTCCTTATTTATCTTTATTGACTAAGAAATTCATCCATAATCCATTATTTATAATTCATGTTTCTATCATATGGTTCTTTATTTATTATTGCTCTTATGATATTATTATTTACATCACAAAGAAATTCCCAAGACCACTTATATAAAGGACTGACAACCTATCCTTTTTCTATCTTATCTGCATTAATTTATATCTTAATGATAATATATTTCAATGGTAAGGATTAAAAGCTACATCATATTTCATTTATAATCTTCTATTTATTTTATAATGGTTATTCTTGTCTTTTTACCTCATCTTTTTATTCTATTTCTCTTTTTATCTTATATTTTATATCGGTATCTTCTTATTAAATTATAAAAGGATAGATATTAAGAAATACAATATTATTCATCATTTATTATTGACATTACATAGATTATTATTGGTGGTACATCTGTTAACCTCACCCTCATATTATTTCTCATCTATATCTTCTTATTTACCATTATTATTCATTAATTATATTTATTATTCAATTGTGGTATAGATTATTAATGTAGAATATTCAAGAATATGAATCCTAAATATTAAATAACCTATAGATTTCATATATTTATTCAGGATTTATTATTCGGTCTCTTTCTATATTCTGTTCCACCTTCAATTATATTATTGTTCATCAGTTATTTATATTATTAACAGATATTTCATTATTATTCTCAATCACCAGTTCACCCATATTCTTGGAATTCTTTAATCTCTAATTTTCTTTTATATGAATTAATTATTGACAGGGCACAACCTCATAATCCTAACATCTGGGTTATAACATCTAGATAATGGTCTATTAATATTTCTCTTCTATCTTCATTAATTAATATCAATCATTCATGTTCATCATATATTATTATTAATGATATTAACCTTGTAATCTTGGATGAGGTGATTCTTGGTTGACCGATATTCTATTTTTATTAATATTCTCCTCATTCTAATTTATATAAGACATCTATTTTAATTATAATGATAATATTTGTAAAAGATCAGGAATAAATTTCCTACACATAAATCTCTAGACACAGATGTAGCAGCTATAATATATTTCCTTTTCTATTATCATTATTATTTACCAAAGGCTGCTACCAAGATTATAACATTCATTATTATTTATATTAATTCATTCTCTTATATTAATTCATTGTATCTTATTCTCTTATATTATTATTATATTTATATTAACTTCTATTATATTATATTATAGATGAATTAATATATAACCTATAAAATACTAAACCTTTATATTTCTTGATATTTATTATCTATAGCTATATTATTTATTATCTATTATGATATTTTATATTAATTATCACTATTATATTATTACTTGTATTTCTTATTTATGCTTTATAGTCATTATGCTTTATTATATTTATTTTACACCATTATCTATTAAGTCTATCTTTGGCCTAATTATTATCTATTTTCTTACAGCTATTTATTATTTATAATCCTAGAATATGAATGAATAAGAACACAAAGATATTCCCATGATTTAATTTCATAATCAGTTATTTAACATATGTCTTTCCTTTATTGGATTTCTTGCATTCTTTTTCATAATCACATAACATTTATAAGAGATATTATTTATTTTCCATTTCTCTTATTATATATTACCATTATTATTATCTCTATTATTCATGGAAATTATCTATAATATTAATGTATTTTCCCATATCATATTTGTCATAAATTCTATCATGTATTTCTCCTTTTATCTATATCTTCTATTCTATTATTAACTAATGGCATTGAATTCCATAAAAAAGACATATATTCTCTTATAAAAAGGAAAGGGGTACAAAAATATTAATGCCGTATATTTAAATTAAGGTTATATTCATTCTATGGTTGAGATTTATTATTATAGATAAGATATTAATGCCATATAAGACAAATAAGTCAATATATATTATTCTTTTTCTATCATATTCATTCATTAACAATATATATTTCATCATCAATGGTTTATAATTTGTAGTCATTATTCATCATTATCATTTAATCTGTGCCACTGGCATTTTACTTTATGATTCAATATATGATTCATTCGCTAGGACTTCTAATTCATTATCATTATATTTATTATTGTATCATCTATATTTAAATTCAAAGAAAGGTCATATTTTATTCATTCATGTTATCTATTTTGTTATCTAGAAATTCATTGATATTAATTATTATTTATTGACTTATCATTATATTTAAATCTCATATTAATATATATTCTATAGAAATCTTTACCTTCATTATCTTTTATATTATATTATCATTATTTGTTATATCTTATTATTAATTCATGACTTTCATTATAATTTATATTCATATCCTTCATATTATTTATCATTTGTATTCATCATAAATAAATATATATTACCTTATCATTATCATTCTATCTTATAAATCTATATTACTTCTATTTATATTTATTATTCCTATTTTCTATTAAAAGATATTGACAAACCATGGATTATTAATGTCTTGCAATCCTTTCCTATCAATTACATCTTATTGTTGAAGAATGAAAGGACATAAATTCTATGTTATCGTATCTTCTATATCTTTAATAATAATTCCTTTTTATTTAATGAGGTTCACTCTATTTTATGGATAACTCTATTAATTTATAGATGTTATTGGTAATCTAATATTATTGACCATATAATTCTAGATCATATTAACCGATTATTTATTATCATATTATGTTTTACTAGTCTTTTATAATATAATTCCATTAACATTTATTTTATATTCATTTATTCAGATTTATTCCTTAGGGCCTAACCGATAAACCTTAATATTCTTATCTATTATCTTATCTATTATATTATTGATGATTGATGACTTAAGTTCTTACAACATTGACTGCCATTATCCTTTTATTTGGTCTTCTGTATTTTATAAGTGAATAATATTATTCTTCTTATCTATAAAATTAGTAGGCATTTATTTGCCATCACATTTATTTAAGTTATTCCACCATTATTATTGACATCTTATATTATTTAATTATTATTACCATAGAAATTTCTTCAGGAAAGTCATAATCGGTTAACCGGTGGTTCCGTCTTCTTGAAAATATATATTCTGTTATCTATCTTATATTATTATATCCTTATCATTTATAATTAGGTTTAGATTATTAAAAGACTACTCCTAAATTAAGAGATATTATTAATTCATATTATATTATCATTAGTTGATTTTATTCTTATATTATTCTTATTTTATTCATGTTATTTCTTAATGTCTATTTTCTCCAAGTCACTAACCTGCCACGCCGCCTATCACTTTTTAATTATTTATACCTCTTTTTCCTATTCGCGATCACACTGACATATTATTCATGGAATTTATTGGTTAACTTTGGTGATCGCACATGATCATTCATATTATGTATTTCTTATTGACATCTTATATTACTTTATGATTCATTATTTTGTGTTAACATCATATTATTATTTATTCATAAGATATTTCACATTAAATATTTATTGTCTATTTATCTTTTGTATTCATATCTTTCACTTATTGTTCAGGAATTAATTAATAATATCATCTTTTATTATTTCCTTTATTACAAATTGTGTGATCATTGTCTACTAATTCATTTTCATTAGGATTACATTATAAATAAGATAGAAATTCTTACAAACCCACTATTCAATAATTTCCTTCTTGTTTTACTTTATTATATAACCCTTAGGTAAAAATAGGAGATTACAACATTTATTTCTTTCATTTATTCTTGCTATCTCTAATTATATTATAATTCACTTTATGGTTCATATTTCTATCTTACGATATATCGCTAGGACGCTGGCACACATTGGTCAATCACTCTTACAATCTTTCATTTATCTTTCATTATTATTAATCTTTTCCTTATGGTTGTAGCTATAATCGCTCATTAATATAATTTCTATTATCAATTAAAAAGGCTTTGTGGGACCGATTACCGCTACAAAAGGATAAGAAGAAAATAACAAAGCCATGAATGATATTTAATTTATTGTATTTATGGGGATTTCTATTATTTTCCAAGTCTTTTAATTAATATCAAGAAATCCCCAAATAATAATATAGAAATTAATGATAGGGGAGACAATAAGAGAGATAAGATATAAAAAATATAATGTCTCCCAAAATATATAGTGACTAGGGCGAAGCCGAGTAATAAGAGTCTATTGATACGAATGAAATATAATTATGATTTTTACCAAGTAAATAAAGGCCATAAGGTAAAAATCATAACATCTAATTAATAATTTCTATCTTTATCGGTTGTAGCTGGGGTTCTTACAATTTTATTCGTAACTTTCCAACATCAGGTTCTCCAGCTACAACCGTGTAACACCTTATGACTGATATTATCTTTTGTCTCTTATTTTTATCAGTCATAATGGTGTTTATATCTCTTATTTACTTATTTCTTATATCTCTTATCTCTCAACAAATGAATGACCTACAGACAGAAATCTTTCCAACAACAGGCATTCATTTGTTGACCCTTTTTATTACTTTACATTTATTTGCCACTTATTTTCTTATGTCTTTCTAGTATCTTTTAATATAAAAATAAGTGGCAATATAATAATTAATCGTGATCGCGGATGACCTTCTAATACTAAAAAAGCTGAGGACAACCAAAATGCGATCACTAATATTATAATGGTGTTAACCTTAAATTAAATTCACTTTCTTCGTATATAGAGACGTCCCAAGAGATGAAAATAAATTAATGATAACTTTCTTTTAATTTATTTTCATGGACACAACCTCCAAACACCATAAACTAGAATGTTATTATGCGGTTTTTGACACCGCACATCCATTAAATTTTATTGTAAAATATAATTTAATGGCCTTTATCTCTTATTCTCTATGAATTTTACTTATGATGGAATAAAATGAAATAAAAGTAAAATTCAAGAATAAGATTATAATTAATAAAAGATTGCAATTCTTTAAATGAAAATTAGAATTGCAAGATAGATATAAGAAAACCATGAATGTACCATCATTTTAATTTATGAATGAAAAGAAATATAATTAAAATGATGGGGAATGAATAGGAAATCGAGGGTGAACAATCTCATAAAGACAACTTACGACATCTCCCTCGATTTCCAGGATTCTTTCTTACCTTTAGGATTCTTCTATTTATATTTCTCTTTTTATAATGAAGAATCCTATAGGCATAAGAGATAAGAAAGAATCCATATATAAGAAATCTCTCCCATCACCATTTATTTTATTGAATTTCTATATCTCTTAATTAATAAATGGTGATGGGCCCATTGGCATAAATTATTAATATCTTATCTATCTTATATGCCAATGGCACTATTATTATTATCTTCTTATATGTTGTGCCCTCTTTTTCTATTTCTTTTTATTATAAGAGGGCACAATAATATATAATTTACTTCTATCTTTACCCCATATTTTATATTAAGTAATCACCATAATAAAATATGGGGTAGATATAAGAGATATGAATGCCATAAATTAATGCATCCTTTTCTTTTATTAATTTATGGCATAATATAATAGATTAATGACCGCCAACATATTTTATATTTCTAAATGGCGGTCCTATAATATTCTATTGCTGCTATAATTTTAGCAGCTTATTATTCTATTTCTTATGCTCATAATTCATTCGCATTTTACCCTTTTATTTTTATTGGGTAAAAGGCCATATGCTAGTCTATTATAATTCTTGGCCTTGCAATAAATCCTCCCCTTTTTGTAATTTCGTGTGTAACCGCAAGGCCATTTATTTTAATCCTTATGCCATTGCATTTGTAAATAATAAATAGAAGATAAAAATAATGCAATGGCATTATCAATAATATATATTCTCTTTATCATATGGCCTTTATCCACAATAAGATATTAAATTAATGATAAAGGCCATATTAATATTATATTCTAACTTATATATTCCCGCCTATTTTTGCAAGATATAATTTATATTAATGAATAACAAAAATAGGCGGATAGAAAGAATATAATGTATTAACAACCTAGCCATTGACCATGAATGCATAAAAAATAAAAGCATTCATTCCGCCTATTTAATTATAATTAAATATTTGGCGGTCAATGTCATATTAATATTATTACCAGCATTAATTTAAATAAGAAAAACCATAATAAATTAATGCTGGACCATCTATCTCTTACTTTACGCCCTTTAAATATATGGGCTAGATAATAAAATAATAAGAGATAGATGGTTAATATTTGTATCTTCCATAATGAAATTACATATAAAATCTCTTATTAATTTCATTATGGTATTTCTTTATTACTTACCATTCATCTCTTAAGATAAAAGAAGAGGATATAGATAAGAGATGAATGGTAGATATATTAATTAATGATGAAATTTCCTTTCAATTAATATCTCTCTTTATTTTATGGGAAATTTCATCCAATATCTTCTAATTAATAATCAATGGCTTTTAATTTATGCTTTCTTTATTTCTTTATTGATAAATTAAAAGCCTAAATAATATAATAATTCACTTATCTTTGCCGATTATTTCATAGCAAATATCTTTATAATAAATAATCGGCAATAATGATTAAATCTATGGACTTACCGATGGCCTGTGAACTTATTTAAATTAAAGTTCACATCATGATTATAGATATAAGAATTGAATGACCATCATTAATTTGCATGTTAATATTTGTCTTTCATATTGCAAATTAATGATGGGGGCAAAAATCCTTAATGAATTAGAAATCTCTTCATATATAAGGATTTTTGCCATGTAGTCCCATGAATTTTATCATTGTAGTTCTTGTCATCAATAAAATTCATGGGTTATATCTTATTATTATCTTCCACCGCGATATTCTATTATTATTTTATTATTCGCGGTGGCAATCTCTTATTTACTTTTATTATCTTATTCTTGCCATCTTTTAATAATAAAGAAATCCATAAATTAAAAGATGGCAATAATCTTATATTTTACTATCATGCATTTCTTTAATCTGATAAGATAGAAATGCATATGATAGGAAATTAATAATAATACCATCATTTTAATATATGAAATCTCTTATAAATATTAAAATGATGGGCCATGGATTTTATTATTAATGAAAGTCACTTATCTTTAAAATCCATGGCTATAACTTATTATTACTTATCATTAATTTGCTATAATAAAAGTAATGAAAGTAAAAGCAAATTAATGATGACCTATTGACGGACCAACAGTGAAAATAATAAATATTGGTCCGTCAATCTCTTATTCATCATGGAATTTTATTAATAGCAATCTTTTCATATAAAATTCCATGATAGATAAGATATAAATGAAATTCTATTATAATAATCTGCTGCAAAATAATATAGCAGCATAATAGAATTTCATGATTAATAATATCACTTCTTAAAGATAAGAAGATAGCAACCTTTCATTTTTTATAGGTTGCTAGGCCAATGGCTACATCATATTATTACTTATATCTTGCCATTGGCCCATTAATAATAAAGAAAATAATAAAATGAGCCAATGGCATAAATTATATCTTATTTTCATTATTGTTAGGCCATTGGCTAGGATGAAAGAAATAATAAAAGAATATAATGACCTAGCCAATGACCTTTGTCTAACTTAAATTAAAAGACAAATCATTGAATTATAAGAAGGGTAAAAATAGAATGACGAAATACAAAAAGGGCGGATACGAAAAGAAACGGTGGGCAACGTCATTCTATTTTTATATGTATTTCTTATTAACTATAGCAGCCATTTATTAATTAGTTATTTCTTTTATTCAAAATGGCTGCTATATAATATAAATAATATCTTCTTATTTGCTATGGAAAATAACTTAAGGAGCAAATAAGAAGAGAATAAGACGGCAACCATCATTTATTTTATTAAGGTTGCCTTTATTTTAATGGTCTTTTCTATAATCATGATTGCTGCTTTAATTCTTGTGGGCAGCAAGGTCATCGTCTATGTCTTTAATATTCATTCTTATGCCCCATTTTTCTATTATTATTATCTCTTAAATTAAAAATGGGGCATTAAATAAAGGAAATAGCTGCATAAATTATAGCAGCATTATATTATTAGATTTATCGGATGGCCTGTTCACTTGTACCTAAAGAAATTAATTAATGGCCATCCGTCTTTTCAATAATAAGAGACACATTATGCCATTTATATTATTGAAATTACTTATTAGATGAAATGGCATAATGAAAGTCTATTATCTACCACAGCTTATTTTTAATTATAGTAATCCCTTTTTAATAAAATAAGCTGTGGAAATGAATGATATATAATATAAAAATGGATGGCCGGTTACCTCTCAATTACAAATAAGAAAGGGAAAGACAAAAATGGCCATCCATAATATTAATAAAAAGTTAGACTAGCGATTGACCGGGCATTAATATTAGAATTAAATAATGCCCTCATGATTATAGATAAGTGAATAAGAGATATAGCCAAAATAGTCTTACAAGAGGTCATTCATTCTACTATTTTGGCTATACATTATGCCATTTTATATTTAATTTCCTTTTATTTACTTCTTATAAAATGGCATAATAGAAGTAATAATAATAGATGAACCGCCATTAATTATTTCTATCCGGCGGTTCCATAAGTTATTATCTTCTTATTATTTCATTATTTATAGGCTTGCAATTCTCATTATATTTATTGTATCTTTTATTAAAATTGCAAGCCACATATATTTATTTTTACCTGCCAGCCCATATTTTGATCATATTTTTATTATTTGGGCTGGCCTATGTATTTCTTATAATATTTCTTTTATCTTATTATCTAGCCTTTTAATTTGATCCACAATATCATTTTCTTATATAAATTAAAAGGCTAGTAGATATAATATTTATTTTACTTATAGATGCCCTATATTTTTCTATTATATTACTTCTTTTATTAAAAATATAGGGCATTAATAATATAGAAATTGTGTTAACATCAATAAATATATTATGGCGATCATTTATTATTCTTATTTTCTCTTATGCAAATGATCGCCTATTGAGTGTTAATAAGTTATATATAAAATATTATGGTGTTAACCCATGAATGTTAAGATTATAGACTAACCCACACATCGTGCCTTTCATTATAAAATAAAAGAAAGGCATCAGCTAATTTAATTCATTAAATTATAAGCTGTATTAATATAAGAACCATGGATTTTTATTCATAATGTCTCTTTTAATTATAAAAATCCATGGGGATGATGAAATTTATGGTATTTCTTATTTAATTTCATCATCTATTATTTACTTTCATTATAGCAATTTGCTAATTAAATAAGAGATGTAAAATATTATAGCAAATTGCTATCTATAAAATATATTATTTCTTATTCATGATGGTATTTTTAATAAAAGAAGAGAATAAATGAAAAAATACCATCATTCATATATTTTAATATCTTATTATGCCAATATTTTATACAAAAGAGAATGATATTAATAAAATATTGGCAATATATTATCGGATTTTTCCTTTGGGCCTTTTATTCCCTGGAAAAATCCTTAATCTCTTACTCATTCTTATTAATCAATGATGGATGCTTTATTTTCTTATGCATCCAGGCCATTTGCTAGTCTAATATATTTCTTGGTATTTTGCTATAATTTTTACCTCTCCTTTTTGCTTATGAAGTATACCATTGAATCCTTATAAAATTATAGCAAAATATAATAAGATATAACATTAAAATAAAGGGAATGGCCGATAAATATTAAAATAAGAAAGAAATTAATACAATGATATCGGCCATTCATATTAATCCTTTCCACCTAGCCGATGACCTGGGTTCAATTATAAATTAAAGAACCCATCATTGTATTATAAGTTGTTAATGAATGAAAATTCTCTTATTATTTGTGTTTCTTATGTTATTAAATAGAGAATTTTCATGAATCTTATTATCTTTACCATTCATCTCTTACAATAATATACCGCCCATAAATTTATAGGGCGTATAGTAATAAAAGAATAAGAGATGAATGGTATGGTCATGGATTTTCTTA
>Ga0099808_1081827_pt1 | contig 11911 bp, 14 predicted proteins | sample OrbTnscriptome_2_FD_81140 | JGI IMG/M metagenome (GOLD analysis project Ga0099808, IMG submission 81140) | Coral microbial communities from Puerto Morelos, Mexico - Orbicella T R B metatranscriptome (Eukaryote Community Metatranscriptome) | ecosystem: Host-associated > Invertebrates > Cnidaria >...
TTTCTTCCATGGCGTTTGTTTCACTTTCTTTTGCAGCGATGCTGGCCCTGAGTCTATCAACCTTGGCTTGTTCTTTTTCTTGTTTTTTTGCTTGTTTTGTAAGCGAATCCAATTCTTTTTTCTTGTTTTCGAGATCGGTTTGATATTTCGAGCCTTGTTCATCCTGAATGGCATCGATCTTAGCATCAGTTTGCCTGATTTTACGTCTCAGGTCTTCAACTTCTTTCTTTTCTTCTTCTCTTTGTGAAGAGAGTGTTTCTGCCTGTTGCAGTTGGTTTTCAGCTTCTTTCAGTCTTTGTTTCATTTCTCTGACAGTATCCCGGTCTTCTTCAATGACAACTGAAGTTCTAGGCCCAAGTTTGTCTTTAAACCTTTCTAAAAAACTTTTCGTTAAGTCTGTCCCGTCTTTTTTCATAATCTAGTACCCACCTCCACCCATACCTACTGCAACAATTTGACCCTTGGTTTTCCCTTTGGTGCCTTTCATAATTGCAAAACTACTCTCTTTAAATTTGGAAAATTGGCTTTTTAGCCGGTCTATGATGAATTTCTGTTCCGGATCAGGTTCAAGCAAAGGGATATCTTCTCCCCCAAATGTCTCGGTATAAGAAGTGTCAGGCAGGCCGGACTGCTCGTTCAGCATAGTACGCATTTCCGTTTGTTCGCCGTGGTAGGGGTCACCAGGTTGGTATGGAGTGGATGCCACGCCTGGCTGAAAAGGACGGGTTGTGTCAACCTCTTGTTCGCCATCATCAGAGTCATGGTCAAGCTGATTGTCAAGGTCCGGGTCTTTGTAACCAAATTCACCACTGCCTTCGGCCGACATAGCGATATATTTCAAGCCTGATATTTTTCAAATTAGAAATAATTGCCGGCATATTATACAATGTCAGTTCCAGAGAACCTTTGCACAACGTACAGCAGGCCGAGCACGCGGTCAAGCGGATCACCTTTTCCTGCACTGAAGCCAAATCCGGTGATACGCTGTATGTTTCAGTGCCCAAGCTGAACGTGAACGAGGTTCTGGTGCCGGGCTCGCTAGCGCTTATCTTTAACATTGACCTTTCTGGAGGGCACGCCAACAACTTCCTTGTCCAGAACGTCACGCGGGCGCTCGTTGACAGGCTGCACATGAAGTTCGGAGGCACTACCCTGCAAGACATGGTTGGCTACAGAATCTACAAAATCTTTGATGACCTTTTCCTTTCGCAGGAAAAGCGAGACAGCATGATCCTCGAGGGGATTCAGAGCGGACCTATGCAAGATCTGCTCAGGTGCGGGAGACGAGAAAACCTCGGGCGTTGCTGCTGAAAACAAGCTGAATGAGGTGTACGGAAGTAAGTACCAGATCAGGCTTGACCATCAGATCCTAACCGATCACGGTGTTTTCTACCCCCAGGCCCTTTACAACGACCTCGTATTCAAAGTAACCCTTGCTGAAGCTGAACATGTGGTCATTGGAACTGATACAACCCAGCTGAAATACAAGCTGACGAACATCCAGCTCGAGTACGAAATGATCCACAGCAAGACTCTGGCGGACGAGGCATACAGCGAATACTCCAGCGGAAAAGAGTTCGCCTATGACCACATGATGCGTTCCGAAGTGGTGATCTTCAAAAAAGACACCGACACGAGGAAGAACATCAAAGTCGACGCCCGAAAAAGGTCGCTAAAAGCCCTCCTGCTACTTTCCATAGAGCCTTATACCGATGGAGCCAGAGATTCGGAAAAATGCATCTTCCCGGATCTGACGAAAGTCAGCGTCACGATCAACGGCTCGCCCAACATGATTTATAACAACGGTGTCGAAGGCAAGGACATGTGGGAAGAGGCCCAACGCTTCTTTGTGAAGGAAAAAAATAAAACCAAGCACATGGATGCGACAAAGTTTTACACCGGAGACAATTTCGGGCTTCTGATTGATATGCACTCCCTGGCGGACCAAGAAATGCATGGAAGCGGCAAGCGCCTTGTGAACAGTACAGACAGCGTCCAGCTGGAAATCGGCTGGAGCCCGCACCTGAGCCCATGAGTGTCGAGCCAGAACCTGCTCGTGCAACACGGCCAAAAGGATTAAGAAAAATGCTTTAAACATTTGCGTGCAATGTATATCCACGATGTCGAAGCCATCCTTTGCACACTTTCTCATCTCTTCAGCTGCAATGGGCAGAATTGGGATGTTTTGGTTTGAGGTTACCAGAAATGCTGTCAAAAAGGTGATGCAGCTTTACAACAAAATGTTTGCTGATAAGGGTGCAGAAGAAAGAGAAAGACAAAGAGAAATACAAGAAGAAGTAAGAAGAAGACTATCAGAAATATTAAGAAGAGAAGAACAAGAAGAAGAAGAAGCCGCGGGGAAGGAAGATTAAATTAACACAGTTTGGAGAAAAGCTTCTTGAAAATATACTCAGATGGAAGCCTACTGTGTGAAAGACGGGCGAGTGACGCCGAACATCCAAGGAACAGCAAAAATTGTTGCTACAAAAAGCAACCAGTGACTGCTAAAAGTGAAGTGTGCTGTGTGCGGACTCACCAAACAAAGTTTTTGCCTGGAATTCCCAGAAAGGCACCCAAATTGAAATAAAGAGCAAGCGGGAAAGACAGATAAATTTGTTTTAAACTTTTCCGAGTGGAATATATCAACATGTTCACAGTTCATGCTCCCAAGTTTCTCGTCTGTTTCTTAACCTTTTTTGCTATCTCGAATGTGTTGTACGACTTAAACAAAACAGTCATTTGCGCAACCGCCGATCTTTTGAGTGCAGCATTTGACAACGAGGTTGCAGAAGAAGAAGAAGAAGAGGTGTTGTGTGCCAAGTGTGCAGAAAAGGACGCAGGAAAGACAGATTAAGTTTGTTTTAAACTTTCATTCTTTACTTATATCAAACGCGCCATGTCCGACAACAAGCTTGTCAGCAGGGCAGTCTCCAAGATATTTGTTTTTAGATGGGCAAACATCAATGCTACAGAGTTCAAGAGTTCCTTTTATGAGAGAACTACATTGTACAGCCAGAAATAAGTTCACCGTTATTTCTGAAAGACAAGGAAAAATTCATTATGGCTCAGTTGAAAAATTTGTCAAGTATCAAGAAAAGTGCACTACTAGGTCCTACCAATATACAGAGTGTTCATGTAATTTATCTTTTCACTATGTCACTTTACTTAAGAAAATGAGAAAACACCCATGCCAGCTTCCATTGTACAAGGAAATCAAAGAAATCAAGCACATCACACAGGTCACTGAGGCAGAGAATCCCATTGCTGCCCCTATATCTACAATTTTAGGGGTGTCTGAGGGTCGAGTTTAATGCTGCCTATGTCTACATGTGTCATCTTCCCATTTCTTTAGACTAAGGTTTGTTGAATTGTAATCGTTTTGAATTGCGTCCAGCATTGGCTACCCCTGTTCTAAGTAAAACATGTTGCACAGTTGGTATTGTGACTGTAAATAATATACATGTTTCTTGTTTAGGGTTAATTCATTCAAAATAGGCTCATGCTTAAGGTAAGCCAAGTCATCTAAACTGGTTATTCCTTCCTTGACAACCTTTGTCTAAAACAAGCCACAGGGACTTGATGAACCATTTTGAGCTGTCTTAACATTCTTAACCTTCCTGTCTGGGGAACTTCCCAGCCAGGCACATTCCAAATTTGCTCGCAGAGATTCTTATATTTTTGAGTAATGAATCCCCAAAGTCACTCTCATCCTGTTTTCTAACTCTTATTATCTTTGCTTGCCTGAATTTGAGTGGCCACAAATTCTTTAACCAATGACTAATCCAAAGTTGACAAAGAACACCTCAAATGTCACAACATTTGTGTTCAAATCAAAGTAGAACACCCTATCAATTGCGAAACATTCTCATATTGGAGAAAGCTAGTCCGAGTACTGCTAACATGCTAACATGCTAACATGCTAACACTAATTTGGAACCAAAACCACAACCAAATGGGGAGAAAAGTGACATGAGGCCTAGAGGGTCCTCTATTGACTAAAGAGTTAAAGAACACAGAATATCACCGAGTCAAAGAAAGTCAGAAAGACATTGTGCTGAAACAAGGGTTAATAGGTTAATAGGTGTATATTCCAAGCAACACGGCAAATGAAGAAGAGCAAGTCCATCTCTCTCTCCTAAGAATATTCCCAGTGGCAGTGTGAGCAAAGAACATAAAAGAAAATTTAAATGTTGCAATTTCAATCAGAGGCAAAATAAACAAAATTTGGAAAGGTATGTTTGCCATCTTTCAATTGGTTCTCTAATAAACACAATTAACGATCTGTTGCTATTTACATGGCTTAAAAAACTTTTATTTTTACTTTTTTAGCTTTTAAACATAGTTAGAACTTGTTATTTTTATGTTAAAGTGCCCCAATTGGTGGTTTTATAACTGCTATTTTAGCTTGACAGTTAAATAAAGGTATCAATCATTACTTATTTACTTACTTTTTGCACATGGTTGGCTTAGGATAAAGAATCTGAATAAAATGAAAAGCTAACAATTTACAACCTGAATGGAGAATATCTTTACTAAACCTAAAGTAGCTTGAAGTAGAAAGCTGATGAAGCAAGAATGTACACAAGTAAATTTTAAAAATCTGCTGGATATCAGGAATGATGCAACAAACCACTTAACCAAATTTCCAACCCCTGATTCACCCTAGCTATGAACCATTAAAAAGAGCTTTTGCTTACTCTGCCAATCTAAACTTGCAAAGGCAAAAGATTTTTGGCTGAAATGTCTTTTACAAAGTTATTGTCAACGCTGCATTTAACATAACAAAGAGTCAGCAAGAAAACTTCGTATGTTATATTATTTTCTCCATGTGGGATTCTGTGCATTTTCACATTCATCTTAAGTTTCATACTTTGACAATATTGTAGAGTTCTGCAATATTGTGATTCTCAAACTGTAACAATACTATTGATTGTTGAACAGTTTCTCGTGTCTTGTACACCTTTAATAATTAATGGAATTAGAGTTATTTTAAACCTATATTTTTTTAATTCTTTGTATGAAACATAAGGATTTTATAATTCCACCTGCACTGCCATGGAAACCATTTGTTTTCCAACATTAAGTGCAGCAACTCAGATAAGGAGATTTGCCTGTGATAAGGACCCAGAAGGATTCACAGCTACTGCATGTGTTCCCCATCACCTCATATAGGGGGGGTGGTTATTGTTAGACCTTCTGTTTAATCCAGAAGAATGCAGCTAATATCCAAACCAAACTTACTCATTGCTTACTCATTACCACCAATAAGCAATCTCCTATTAAAATAATACACCAGCCATTAAGTGATTTTAAGCCCAGGGTAAGCACCAAAATAAGTTTCTTGCTAAAAATTGCAAAGAGGTGGCTTGAATTCTGTGGTCAGAGCACCAAATAATCAAAGCTGTAAAAACACAAGCTGCACACGAGGAGTTCCCATCTGACCCAAAAAAACGGCCAAATTTGTGTTGACTTTTATCAACTGGTGAGCAGGCAAATATCCTTGTCCACAGTTCACTTAACCCAAGTTGTTACTCAATGACTTGCAGGCTGTCACTGGCAAGGATTGCAGAAGTAAAGTGGAATAAGTTGCTCTTAAAGAGGTCAGTTCCAACAAGCCATACATGTACCATGCTCTCAGGAGCACCCAGGGCTTGAGACAAACGGTAGCCAGCTAGCCTGGGAGTAGTAAAATTAGGTTATGACTACCAGGTTTAGCATTCCTACTGACCACTTTGGCTGGTGAAAAACCAGAAAAAAATCAGAATAGTCAACAGTTCCTGACAGAATTCAAACTATCTTAGTAGTGAAAAAACACTTTTGGCTAGTAATGTCTGTCATTTCACTAGCCAATAGGTCAATAAGTTAAACAGTTAAGCTAGTCTTGAGCCCTGGCACCTGAAGTGCTAGCCAATCATAGAAGAGAGTTTGAAAAAAAAGACCAACCATGTACTGTAGCATTGAATCTTTGCAATCTAGGTTATGGTAACACTCCTTTTCATTTTTCCAAGATAAGCAGCTCCATTTAGTAAGTGGTGGTTTTCCAGACTGTTAACAAGCTGTTCCTGAATCTTATAATATGTTTGTTGTTAAACGCACTACATCTTTGATTAAGTGATATGGATGTGAAGCAAAGGAAGGTGGCTAACTTTTTCCCTCCTCTAAAGAGAATACAACTGCAGTAATTTTAAGCCAAGAATCAGGAACAGGAATTTGCCATTTCCTTGTACATTGTCAATTTCTGGTAGTTAACTTGTCAATTTCTTTCCATGTCGCACTCTTCCTCAATTTTCCCATACATATATTGGCCAGCCTGAACATTAAGAAAAGATTCACAAGAGCGAACAGATGTCACAAGGTATATCAGAGTCACCTATCCAAAGTTCAAACTTGGCGAGGGGTTAGTTCAAGAGGTGCATTCCTCTTCCTGATCATCCTCCTGTTAAAGATGTGCACACAAAAAAATATACTCAAGTTGGTTCGTCCTAAATAGGCCAAAAAGAAGAGGCTTTAGTGACATATTGTTTTGTTCTTAAACCAGACTGATGTCTATCTATGATGACAAATCATGAAGTAAAGCTAAATTTTTACTTTCAAGTTCACAAGAGCTTTTGTGTAATTGTGTAAGGCCCATTTATTTCTACGGCCACATTTAACCGTTAAGATGCTTGTGTACATAACAGAACTATCAAAATTAAAGCATGAATTCCAGTAAAATACATTATGCTAGATAACTAGCCATGGAGAATGGTAACTAGAGTCATGAGGTATTGCAAATCAAGAACCAAAAGGAATATGGTGCTTTCCGAAATGAATTCCTGCACTAGTTTACCTAGAATGGAATTACAGTCAAACCTCTATCAAGAAGTCACTTTTCAAATTCTCAAAATTCATTTGACATATTTACTTTTTATTTGACCTCCATTTAGTGCTCACATCTGTTAAGGGGATGCAGTCACCCTATGGACTACCCAATTGGCTAATTTTATTGTAATTCGCCTCTATTAAATGGTCACATCATTGTTACGTTACATGGTCAACAGGAACACGTGTCAAATTCCTCTTTGACCAGTTTCCATTGCTGCCAACCACAGAAAAAAACTGTTGCCTTCAAATCAATACTCACAAGGAGATCGGTAGTTGTTAAGTGACTTTCATTAACACTAGCACTAGGCATGACATAGACTGCTCCAATAGGAAACAAGTGGCATGTTCCCAAAAAAAGTCTGATTTTTTGACAAGCAGAAGATACAGTACTCTTTGTCACATCACTTCTTACATGATGTAAACTGATTGTAAACCGATGTAAACTAAAAGTACTGGAAATAATGTTTTCTTTGAGGTTTTGTCACAGTGGCAAAACCGAAACCAAATACATTTGTGTAATCTCTCAAGGGCCCATATACAACAGACCAGATTGCAGTGTTTCTTCCTGAGGAAACTCTTAACTGGAAATCTGGTCACAGCCTATCCATGTGTTTGTTGTGTCACAACAACAGTGAAGTGAATGCAAATTGCCTTTCAGAGCCACAAACCACTCCACTGTCCAGCAACACACAAAGTGGAGTAACACCACAAAAAAGAGCTCTGCGAACTTCAGCATCAAAGGAAACAGCAAAGAGGAACTGTTAAAGTTTAGAACAAAGAGTCCAGGTGATAACCTATGCCAAAGATCACCCCAACAAAGGCTACTGCAAAGTTGCTGAAAAGTTTGGCATAGGTAGAACACAGGCACAAAAAATCCTGACACATAGAGGCAATCCTTACTCAATACAAAAGTAACATGTAACCAAGTAAGAAGAGGTACCGTTCCACAAAGAACACAGATGTTGATAAAGCACTGTGGGAGTAGTATACTCTGTAGGGAGTCCAACATCTCTGTTGAAGGCACAATGCTGGAGAGGGAAGCTCCATTGATTGCACAAAAGCTGGGAATAAGTTACCCAGGGTGCCAGAGGTTTTTCTTGAAGGTTTCTGGTGTCGGTCATGTCTCTATTGTGACCCGTGCAAAAATCCTCTGGAGCAGAGCACCATTTCTTTAACAGCACCGAGCCAATGACAAGAGAGTTTAAATCTTTTAGTCCAGAATCTGGACTAGAAAGCTAATTGGCTCCCAACGACCTCCCAAGGCTTTTCTAATCTAACAGACACAATGATTGGTTTCTAGGAATAAGGAATGTGAGCCTGTGAAATGTCACTTGGTAACATGATGATCATGGATGTTGGATTTTGAGGTTGATGTTTGTACACTGTAAGGTTTGTGAAAGATTGAGATCTGGTCAAAGCCATAACATAAGTTCCTCAAAACGTTTGACTGTGTTGACAACGTTTAAAGCGCCAAGCAAAGGGATGGAATTGCGAATTTTATTCGCAACAAGGATATTTTGGCGGTTTTGATAACAGGATTCAGGAAATCGTTGTTAGTTCAGTTAATTCCTCGACTCTGTGTTGCACTACGCAACGCTCCTGATGCCGGTGTACCAGACGAGCTGGAACAGCATTTTGAATGCGTATTTTCACCGTTTGTAGCTTCTCCTTTCCAACAGACAAGATTCTTTTTGTAATATTCTGTTTAAATTTTCGACTTCTTTGACAGTCGCTTCAAATTTTTTGATGGTAGCATGTCTTACAAAGAATATGCGGCCTAACGGACAGATTGTCGTCCTCAACAGTGAAAAAGTGTTGAGATTTTTTCAAAGATTTTCAGTTCTTGAGCATTTTCAGATAAGGCTGTAATATCCACCATTACACACAACATTAGTGTCAAATAAATGGCATGACAGCAACTTCAAATTAGGAACCTTTTTTACAGGAGTTTTATGTAGTTTTTAGTCCCGCAGAAGCCATGAATGAAAACCAGACCAGATCTGTCATGTCACGCGAATGTGTCATGTCTGCACGTGCCAGTCCATGTGATCACAGTGGGATATGCTCGCTGTGATTGGTTTAAGTGTAATCCAACACAATTGTTCAAAGTTCAACAAAAATGGTGAATGAAACCGCTCTGTACCGCCTCACGGCGAACAGCTTTGCCTGTGTGTTTGAATGTAGCATATTATCATAATTAGATTCACAGCTTTGAGTAGCACACAATGTTGACAACATTATGGACTCGGATGCTCTTCAAAGTGACAAAACCCGGTTTTGTGTCCAAGTTTTTGTCACGGTTATAGAATTTCAGGAATTGATATACAAGTGTTATAAAGCTCAAAACTTGTAAAGAATTCAGTATTTTTGGTATGTGATCACCGAGTGTTTATCATTTTTAGTTGTGGATACGCAAAGCGTAGAAACGACTGTTAGTATGGGGCAAAATATGCAAATGTGTCATTCACTCAGATGTAAACTTTTGGCCAATAACATGGAGAGCCTGGGTACGAGTATCTCGAAGACCTACAAAGTCGAGCACAGTTATTTTGGTTCATGTGTTTCGCTTTTGTGAATATGCAGTATTTTGCCTAGGGCTTTTGCTCACACCTGGATGAAAGCTGAGAGAGGTATTTATGACTGTGATCATGTATTGGTCACAACAGCACAGCCAGCGAGGTCAAAAAATTGTTACAAGTCAAATTCTGGAAGTGACATCGTGTTTACCAGACGCGACTTATAGCTTTTTTCTCGGCTAGAGAATTTGTTGGGTTTCAACTTGCTTTCTCTCCTTCTATGGTCCAAGGTAAGGCGAAGGTAGCCTGTCTCTGTATTGTATTTTTTATGTACACATTGAAATTCTGGCAGTGCTCGTATTTTAAATTCGAAACCTGTGATTTAATCATTTTGTATTTTAAAATAAGTTTACTTCAAGAAAAAATTCAAATTGCTTAATCTTTTAATTTTGTTGTTCTTCACACTACATTTCTCCTGTAGTCTATGCAGTTCGAACAGAGTGAGCATTTCTTCATGAATGGTATACAAGTCAGCATTGACGATCAAGTAAATATGCTCTAAAATTTGACTGATGGATAGACAAATTAGCATCCAAGAGAGGCTGTGTAGATCTACCTTTTGCGAGAGAGATTTACTGCCCAATCATGTCAAACACAAGCCATGTCAAACAGGCATAGTGGCTGGTGTTGTATGTGTTATTTTTGTTCTAGAAACGAGATATGTAAACAACTGGAATTAAAACTTGAAATAGATATTAATTGTACCTGTCAACAATCATATTGAATATTTCTGCATTGCTAGTGAAATGAACACTAACAATTGCCAAGATAGGGATAAAATAATGTCATTACTGTTTCCAAGAAAGAAACTATTGTTATTTTTATTGTTTACATTCCAATCTGCAATACCCTTTTTTGTTTTGTATTGCATCAAGCTGATGGGACTCCCTATAGTTGACTCAAGGTGCACTTTTTATCAGGCAGGAGGTATGACAAAAAGGCAGGGATTTAAAACATGCATTGCTAATTTATCCACGAATAGAGAAGTAATGGGTCTACTGTAGATATGTGAAAGGTGTTTCAAGTTTAAAGCTACATGTATATGAAAGGGTAACCTTTTCTGAAAAAAAAAAACACTATCCAAAAGGGAAAGTTTAATGACCTTGGGGCAGAGCCTCATTGTGTAAATCTTGGTTAGCTCCCTTCTCCCTCTCCCTGGACATAGTTATGTAAAGAAAACTTATATAACTGTAAATAAAAACATCCCCTTCACTTTGGGTTCAAACTCAGAAACAAAATTGAACGTTTTTGGTACAACATGTAGCAAAAGGAATTTAAGGCAGAGTATCATTTTCAGCAAAGCTATTTCAAGTAGCTCTTTCAGGGAGGGATGCTGAAAACTGTTTGAAATGATTCTTATAATATTTGCAAAAATACTTTTCTCTCTATTTCCATTTACCAGCTTGCTAAAATCAAACTGTTCATGTTTGCAAATATCTTTGCGGGTGAGCAAAAGCCAGCCAGAAGACTAATCTTGACGTCGGTGGTCAGTGGCACTTTCTTAAAGTATACAGAATGCTAGAGCCAACTTGGAGCAAAATGTGGGCACATTCTTGGCATTTTTTTGTTCTTCAAACTGGAATGAATGGTATGTGAGCAAATGGCAGAGCAAAGGCCCTGGTACTGAGTTCACTCAGAGCAAAATCACTCTGAAGATATAAATCAACATCAAGAAAGAGAAGAGTGGATGATTTTAGCACACGTTTCAAATCACAACTCAAATGACAATGAAGGACTAGCAAATTATCACAATTGGCACATTCACACAACAACCCATAGCACATATACAAGCTCGACATTCCTCAGCATTTGCCAAGACAATTAAAGCTGATGAAATGTGTGGGTTAGTTCCCACCCTGTACCTTGCAAGAGATCCTTCATTTATGCTTACTCTAAATTTGTGGCCAGAAGTTGGATTATTGCAATGGAACAAAAGGGAAAGTGATTCATATAATTTATGCAGAGAAAGACTTTGCTCCTTCTCTGCCCATATCTGTGATAGTTCAGTTTGACAACTACAAAGGTCCATCATTTGTTAATACCTTGCCAAACATTGTTCCAATCTGCCCCATAACTATCACAGCAGACACATTTAGTGGATTTCACGAAAGACTGCAAATACCTTTAAAGCTATCATGGGCTCTATCTATACACAAAAGTCAAGGTTTGACTCTGCCTAAGGCTTGGATTAACCTTGCCACCCCTGAAAACACAGCGGGCATAACATACATGACAATCAGTAGGATTAGAACACTAGACTCTTGTGTAGTAGAACCTATGACATTTGACCGGTTAAAAAATACTAAAGACTCCTCTCAACTCCAATTTAGAACTGAAGGAGAAATTCGATTGAATGACTTGGCAACTGCTTGCTTACATGATAATTGAAACTGATAACTCACTGTTCTTTTACAAGCCTCTTGCTGCTTTGTTTTGCAAATACATACGATTACATTAATTTCCATGTTATT
>Ga0099808_1198499_pt1 | contig 11719 bp, 10 predicted proteins | sample OrbTnscriptome_2_FD_81140 | JGI IMG/M metagenome (GOLD analysis project Ga0099808, IMG submission 81140) | Coral microbial communities from Puerto Morelos, Mexico - Orbicella T R B metatranscriptome (Eukaryote Community Metatranscriptome) | ecosystem: Host-associated > Invertebrates > Cnidaria >...
ACCATATCAGATGTTACTTTACTGGAGAGATACAACAGCTTCTGCTACACTTTATCGTGACCTCTACTACGCTTTAGGTCATCACAGAGTAGGTCTCAGTAACGTGGCCAACGAATTTTGTGGTAAGGAAACTACATGACTACTTGAACCAGATGGGGAAATGACAAAAAAATAGCCAAGGATGGGGTCTCCTCACAATCTACAAGACAGTATTTTTAACCTTCGTACATTTGCCACAATACAATAGTTTTCACTCACATGTGATGCAAAGCAATGTTTTCTTAACTGCTATGAAATTAAGCCCGTAGGTAGGGATTGACTTAAGGAGGGACCCTAAAGGTGACTTTCCTGAAGGGGTTAGGGAGCATTCCCTTAGATCATACAGCATTGTTACGCACTTTCACGGTGCCTACTAAATACAAAGGGTTTTGCGCCAGGTTAGGACCTTGCGGAAAAAGTAGATCTTTGCAAGGGCTATAGGAATCCACAAAGAAAAAAGTGGGTAGCCACGCATTTTTTCGAGATAATTAACCTTGAATCTCAACAAAAATGCTGACATCATTTTTCTGAAAATAGAAGGAGAGGATATTTCTTCACAGCTTTCTTTAGAATTCGCCTTTCCATACAGAAAAGGAAACACATTTATAAAGATCTGAAAACTACATGGTAAATGGTAATATAAAAACCATTTTTGGTATGTTTTTAATAACAAAATCGTTGCAACAGCACTTTTAGCGTCTCTGACAGCCTTCCTCTGTTTCCGCTAAAGTACAGTCTAAATATCTTTTGCTCACAACCAGAAACTAATCGCCTGCTGAATAGGCTTACCACTTCCATTTCATAACATAAAATATAGAGGTAACCACGCGTTTTTTGAAGTTATTGATCCTTGTTTAAACTTTTTCGGAGCCTGTTACATTTTTTTCCTGTCACCTCCCCAGTAAATAAAACATTCGTATATTTCGCACTTGTTTTTCGCGCGCACTACGCCATCTGCAGGTACATGTTTACAGTTGGATTTCAGTATAATTTTCGACAGATAACAGCTAGTTTTTCAGCTGGAAGACGTTAACAGTTAGTGGCAAGCGATATGCTGCTATTCTGGTGTTCCTGGTTTAAGTACAAGTTCATTAAACTTGATTTGGTCACAATAGGAAAATTTTGCTTTCAATTTAGTCGCGTACTTGGTAGCCTAGTTGATTGCATCATGTCAACCCAGCGCGCGCTTGGTGCTTAAACCATGCCTTGCGTGATGCGCAGAACGTGCGTGCACTAACAAAAGTAGGCACCGTCCTTAAGAAGTTTTAGAAGCAAAATTTAACGTCAGTTTCAGCCACGCTGTATGTCATATACACAATGCAAAGTATGGCGGGAAAATTGCTTGCCTACAGTTTTTAGAAAGTACAATAAGTAGGGTTAATCTCTACCTTGTTGTTGCATGTAGAACAATTGGTAAGTGACTTCGAAAATTAAAGGGAAAAACCTGCAGTAGACTGTAGGAAGAGTTTTTCTCCCGCGATTTGAACCCAGAAAAAGAGGTTTCCGTAGAGGTAAAAAAACATAGCCAAAATTCTTTAAATTCCTTGTGCAGACGCGCGTAACTTAAGACAAATGAGGTTTTGCAATACATTATGGGGCGATTGTTACAACTCCTTTACATTAAGTTGAAAAAGACAAGCTGCGAAGAAAATACACTGTAAAATCAATCTTTGAGTCAAAAAGGCCTTCTATTCCAAAACACATTAAAGACAGTATGTATAATTGTAGACTAATTTTCAACATTTTTAGACAATGGCCTTCGCATATACATGTATGGTTACATTCTCACGCGTATTGTTTCAGATTCTTGAGTGCAGTACAGTATGACTCATGCCTTTGGCCCCGTCCACACTATGCCGGAAAAATTATTAAACGGATGTTTCATTCTGAAAACCCATCAAATGTTTTTCGTCCACACTGTGCCAGAGGAATTTGAAAACACAACAGTCACCGGTCATTTTAGATTTGTGTTTGAGGAAATCTCCACCAGGGAAGTGACGTAAGTATCGCGACGTCATCGTTTTCAAAAAGCTGTGTTTTCAAAATGTTTTCGCTGTCCACATGAAAACGAAAAGCAGGCGTTTTCAAAGTCCTCCTTTTGGAAGAGCGTTTCTGAAAATCTCCGTTTTCGTGACGGATTAGTGCGGACGGAAGGCCTAACCGTCAAAATAAAGATGTATTTTTCTGAATCCCTTGTGCCTGCGGTATATGGCTTTACGAACAGAAGGAGTATGCCTTTCACTGACCTTCTCTGGGCGTCGACTTTGATGTTCAGCCTCATGTCAGTGCATTTCACGAACGGGTGTACTTCATGGCGACTCATGTGGTCATAGGCAAACTCCTTGCCACTGGAGTAAATGCTGCGCGCCTCTTCAGCGAGTGTCTTGCTGTTGGTCAGCTTGCATTTTAGCTTTGATGGGTCAGATCCTTTGACCACTTGTGAAGCTAGGGCGAGTCACTTCAAATACGAGATCATTGGGCAAAGGGCTTGGGGATAGAATATGCCATTGTCGGATAGCATCTGATGGTCGAGCCTGATGCAAAACTTGGTGCTGTACATTTCGTTCAGTTTGTTTTCAGCAGCGAAGCCTGAGGTTTTCTTGTCCCCTGTGCCAGAGTGGATGTTGCATAAGTCTTTACTCTGTATTCCCCAAACATCATATTGTCTCTCCTTTTGTGTGAAAGGGACAGGTCTTCGAAGGTTTTGGATTTGTCGTAACCAACAGTGTCTTGCAGGGTACTGCTCGCAAATGTCACTACCAGCTTGTCAACAAGCGCCCGCGTGACATTCTGAACGAGGAAGTTGTTGGCGTGCCCTCCAGAAAGGTTGATGTCAAAGCAAAGCACCAGCAAGCCAGGCACCAGAACCTCATTCTCATTCAGGTTGGGCACTGAAACATACAGTGTCTTGCTGGGGCTGGCTTCAGTGCAGTTAAAGGTGATGCGCTTGACTGCGCGCACGGCCTTCATGGTGCCTAATGTCTTTTTGTTGTGAGTTGGGTGAAGGTTCTCTGGAACAGACATTTTGTCCAAGAAGAGGTGGTACTACAAACAGGTGATTATTTTTGTAACTTAAATACATATATTCAGATATGTATTGCAATGGCAGAAGACGGTTATGAAGACCCTGCTTTTGACCCCGATGAATGGAGGGGGAACGATGACGATGATGATGATGGAGAATGTAAAGAAGCAACTCCTTTTATTCCGGGCTCTGCCTCAACGCCAGGCCCTTCTGATGTACAAATTGAAATGAAAACAATGCACCATGAAAAGAGTGGGCCGCCTGAAATGTCTTGTGTTGAGACATCTTTTGGTGGAAGAAATATAACAGATGAGAATGTTGTAAGAAGACTAAGGGGTTTAAGAAGAAACACAGCAACAGATTTGCTTGACACAACAAGCATTAATCCTCGTGAAAACCCTTTGAGCGATGAGGATCAACAAACAGAAATCCGAATAGTAAAAACTTTGATCCGAAATAGGTATCACACTGTCAACTTTGATAAAATGGGGCCAATCAGATTTTCCAACTGAAAAACAAATGGATATCAATCAAAACAGAACCTACTGCAATTAAATCATGGCGGAAAAATTGTCCTGAAGTTTCTGACAATTGGGTGAACTACATCCAAAACAATTATAAAATCACTCGGGATAATAAGTTAAGACAATTCTATTTCAAGTTGTTGCACAGAATACTAGTCACTAATAAAGAACGTAATCGATTTGGAATAACTGACTGTCAAATGTGCTCTGTGCGGTGAAAATGACTCTATTGAACATGCATTCTTTGACTGCCAATCTCTCTTGAAATTATGTGATAAGCCTCTTCAATGGTTCAATAGTTTACACCAAATCAATGTCAGCCTAACCTCGCTACACTGCTTTCTGAATTTACCAACACCAAACACCAATCTTTCTGAAAACCAAACAAAGGATTTGCGTCTTCTTCTGTTACATGTATGTGCAAAGCAATACCACTATACTTGCAAAACAACGCAAAAGAAACAAGATACTTCTGAATTCATATCCAAATTTATTACCCAGCTTGAAATAAACAAATGACTTGACATTACTATGTTGCCCTTTCCTCCAGCTATATACATTTGTACAAAGCTAGAGAGATGTATTGTTTGTAATATTTATTATCGTAAACATTATCTACTATTTTTCATTAAGAATGTTATCAGTTGTAACACCCCTCTTCTTTGCACTACTTTTGTAATTTGTTGCAATATTGTAATATGTTTGTATCAATAGAATAAACCGTAAAAAAAGTTGTTGTTTTGGGTCCGAGTGGCAGTGAGACCAAGATAGCTTTACATGACAGCAGCGGTTTGCGTTCTGAATTCTTAAATGAAACTTTTGTTAACAAAAATCTTGGCCCTATGGCTGAATCTCTGATTGTTCAAGCCAATGATACAATCAGAGAAAAGCAGCAGCAGTTAATAGTGGAAAAATGTTAAAAAAAGTCTTAAGAGATACAACGACTCGAGAAAGAGGATGCTAAGATTGATGCTCTTAAAGATGAACAAGGCCCTGATGCTGAAGCAGAAAGTTGCAGAAATTTACAACTGAGAACAAATTTACAAACCGATTTAAAAAACAAAAAAAAAGAACAAGCAAAGAGTGACAGAATCAGAGCAAATATTGTGGTGGAAAAAAGTAAAAGAAACGCTATGGAAGAAGGGTTAAACAGCACAAAATCGTTAGATGCCCCGAAAGAGCGAGAAAACGAGCTGCAGCGCCTAAACGAGGAAGATCAGACAATCATCCAAGATGAAAATGCCTCGCCCTCCGACAAAGAAGCGGCAGAGGAAAGAGTGGCAGAAAGAAACAAGGAGCTGGCGCGTTTGCAAACTCAGGCTGAGGAAAGAGAAGGGTGCAGCTTCTCTCGAAAAGAATCAAAGAGATCTTCAAAAAATATGGTGTGACAGTAACTGCTATTCTTCTCGCTGTGGGAGTCACAATCGGGGCTGTCGGTTCAATTACCAATGCTTTGAAAGCCAAGGCAAAGCATTGGGAAACAGTCTTAAGGATATAGGCGCAAAAATTGGTTCTATGCTGCCTGGGCTGATTGGTTCTATTGTGAGTTTCTATTCAAAGCTGCGGGCTAAGCCATTGGTTTTCTGGCCAAGCACATCTGGCTGCTGATGCTTGCTGCGGTGGCCTGTTTTGTTTGAAAGAAAAAAACATTGAGAAGCGCTGTTAACACCATGCCATCAATAGCAACGTTGCGAGACCTACCACACCAATAATGGCAGCTATTTTGTTTATTTCGTGTTGCGAAACAGTAGCTGTTTTGTCTTAAACCATGGATGTTTTGTCTGAAGCAGTGGGTTCTATTTTTTTTGCTTTGGGCGTTTTTGATTTGGCTGTTGCTGCTTTGTGAATCAGGTTGGAAGAATGGCTGTTTGGAGTGTTAATTTTTGATGGGCCCCGTCCAATGTTTTTAGACCAGATTTTTTTGTGCCAGGATTCACCTTATTGTTGACCCACAGTCTCATTCCAGGAACTGCCTGTTTGAGCTTATTGTTGTATCCAGCTGTGGTTTCTGTGTTGATCATCATTCTCGCGGGCATCCGCCATGCACAAGCAAGGTTAAGTCTAACCTTCACTTGATCCACTGCCAGCTGATATCTTTGCACACTCTGTGCTAAGTCTGGTTGTCTGATCGCGTCTTCCATCAAAGCCAGAAACTCGCTCTGAGCTTCTTTCGCTCGGCCTCCTTCTCCAAGAAGACTGCTGCGCACATTGACTTGCGCCCCCAAGGTGCAGTAAACAAATGCTTCGATTGATTGATTGATGTGCGAAAGGTCAGCCTGCATCAAACCAGAGGCTTTGTTTGGAGCAAACCAGTGATACTGGCTATCAGCAACTACGCCAGGCTCACTGTAGTAAATCAGATTTCCTTTGATTGCTTCCCCGCCTTCATCACTAGATTTATTAAACCCTGGATAAGCGTTTTCTGTTCTCATTCCGCGGCCTGACACATAAAAGTATACGCTTCCAAGACTGTGGTTTGTCCCGTATGTGAAGCGAAAATCACTCGAGGAATTTATTCTGAACTCATTGCATATCCTTTTTTGTATGAAGCCACATCATAATAGTTATTGCATTTATTGAATGTTGGATCGCCTGGCAAAGCACTAATGCTCTGAATACCGCCAAGCTGGTAAAAAATTCGCTTCACTGTAAAATACACATGGAATTCGTAAAAAGCTCTCATTTGTGGGGGCAGCGTCAGGCCGCTGTCAAAGACTTCGCGAGAAATTCCACAACCTTTTGTCATACAGAAAACAGCAAAGTTGAGTTATGGCCAATGTCAGGGCTGCCTAACCACCGCTTCGATTCAGCAGCACTGTTGTGCGTAAGTTTTGTTTGGTGGAATATTTCTCTAAATTTTGTCACAAAGGTGTCAAGGGTCACGTAGATGTTTACGGTTTGGTTGAATGTTTTCTTAAGGCTTAGTGTTGCTTCTGTGAAATCTACAGCTGGGATTGGCAGTGGTGTTTTTTTGGTTTGCTTTGGTGACAATTGATAGCGAAAGCCAGCCACACCAAGAAGAGTTTTCAGGTTTTTGTGGCCTTTCAACCTGAGAGCGTTTCTCATTCGTATGCTCCAAAATTTCCTGTCTGATCCAAACACACTCTGCAAAGAACCGGGCATCCTTGAAAAATATTTCTGCTTTCATGTTGTGCTTTTCATCAACTTCAACTTGCGCCACGAACTGGTTTCTGTCAGCATTCGGAAACTGTCCTGCAAACTGGGTCCATGCATTTGTCTTCGTAAAGTTTGCTTTGATTTTTGTCTCTGGCGTTTGCAACCATTTTAGATCATCCATTTTGAAAGGATTTAGCACCCCTAGTTATCCACTGGGCTGGGATGGGTTCACCCGGGGTTATCGCCGTGGAAGGCCTCACCCTCTACCCCTAACAAGTGCCTGCACGTGCCGTATAAGGAACCAGGGATGGCCATCCCCACATCCAAAAGCACCACCATTTGCCCGCTATTTCACTTTATATGGCTTTGGGCTGTTTATATTGACTGAGATCTTTTTTGTCATTCATGTGGGCAGTAAGTAAGCCGGAAGTAGTGTCTTCTGTAGTTGCGTGTCTGAAATCTCCAATTCTCGTAGAATCGACGGGGATTTCCTCTGTGAGGGTGTGAACTGGTCTTCTTCTTTAGGTGTTGGCTGAGAAGACACTCTGGATAGTGCATCAGCTACAACATTATCCTTTCCTTTCAGGTATTCAGTGTTTATATCATACTGGGAGAGTCTCTGCGATAGCCTCTGAAGGCATGGTTAGTTACACTATGGATTTCCTCCACACACTGACCAATGGCTTGTGATCTGTTTACACCGTCATTGTCTATCCATAAGCATAATGATGAAGTCTTTCAAGGGCAAAGACGAGACTGAGCAGCTCTCGTTCGATGTTCGAGTAACATTCTGTCTCAGTGAGGGTTCTTGATGTGTAGATCTTAGGCTTATCATCTTGGAGTAGGACTGCTCCGAAGCCTTTCTTGGATGCGGCTGGCTGAATAGTGCTAACTTTGGACTGATTAAAGTATGCCGACACTGGTGCACTCGTAATCTCTTTCTTGATAGCCTCAAATGCTGTTTGTGGTGAGCTTTCCCAGGTAAAGAGAGTGTCCTTACAGAGCGCTCTAAGCGGTGCAGTTAAATCTGCTAGTGCTGAGCTGAACTGGTTTAGGTAGTTCACCAGTCCCGCAAAGCTTAACAGATCGTAAAGGTTCTTCAGTGGTTTATCTCTTTGATGGCTTACACTTTTTGGGGGTCCATCTTGTACCTGGCTGGGGTAAGATTTCCTCCAAAGACTTCACAATCTTGAGACTTGAACAGAAATTTGTTTGCATTGAAAGGGAGATTGTTAGCAACACAAAGTGCAATTACCAGAAAGGTTCACCTGGTGTTTGATAGTAACAGCATCAACAATGGTATGTTAACTGGCTCCTCAGTAAAAGGCCCCTGTTGGAACGTGAATGTCCAAAAACATACTTTTTGGTGACATCAAGAAGGAGTTTCTGGAGTTAAGTGTTAAAGAGGAAGACAGAGATTCATTCAGATTCCTGCTCAGTGTCTAAGGAGAAGAGAAGCATTTAAGATTTACACGTGTACCTTTTGGAGTGGAAGCAAGCCCCTTCTTACTGCAAGCCACTCTGCAGAATCATTTTGAACAGCTAGGGGCAGAATTTGGAGATACAGTGAGAGCACTTAAGGAGAATACGACTGAGCTATCAAGCCAACTGGGAGCTGATGATGTTGAGAAAGATATGAAGACATGATATGAAGGCTTCATAGTTCAGTTGGTAGAGCACCGCACCGGTATCGCAAAGGTCATGGGTTTGAATCCCATTCAGGCCTGAATTTTTTTCAGGCTTAAATTTCACAACTGCTTAAGTTGTGTATGTAACTGCGATGATCAATTATGTCTTCATATCTTTCTCCACAGTTCAAATATGTGATCTTTCATATATTCACTTGCATTCTTTATCATATATGGGTATATAACAAACTCACAACATAATCAAGTCCCAGTTGGGTTGATAGCTCAGTTAGTAAAGCACTGCACTGGTATTGCAGAGGTCATGGGTTCGAATCCCATTCAGGCCTGAATTTTTTTTCGGGCTTAAATTTCACAACTGCTTAAGTTTTGCATATAACTGCGATGATCAATCATGTCTTCATATCTTTCTCTGCAGTTTAAATATATGATCTTTCATACATTCACTTGTGGAGAACACATGTGTTGACAATCCCATGCAAACAAGAGTAGATGATGAGAGGCCCATGCAGTTCAAAGAAGAGAGCACTGTCATACTTGGGTCTGCTGAGTTTTACAGTTCACAAATGGTAATCAAATGTTAAATCTCTTGAGAATGAAAGCATGGCTAACACTAGCAAGATTCTTGGAGATACAAGAAACAAAAACTATGATACACTGGAGCTGCCGGCAAAGCCCTTTTCACAAGAACAGCTAGTGACTAAGTGAGCTATCCTTAGTTACATCGGAATTGTGTATGACCCACTCGGAATAATCTTCCCATGATGGCTGAGGGAAAGCACATCTATCAAGAAGCCTGCGATGAAAAGAACGGGTGGAATGCAGAAGTCTCCACTCATTTGAGTGACCACTGGCTCAAGTCAACCAGGGAACTTAGAGATTTCAGGATACCTAGAAGATGTTGCTACCTCCATTGGAGAGATGGAAGGAGTCCATTGACATCTTTTTGCAGGTGCAAGCATCCTAACATGCTGCACAGTGGTTGTTGCCGTTGCAGAACATGAGACAGGCATAGCCAAAGGACTTTTGTCTTCAAAGTCGCGAATATCAAAGAGAAATACTTTCATAGCCGGACTAGAGCTTGGACGCTGTCATATTGTGGCACACATGGCGAAGAACCTTTGCACTTCTCTTTAGCGAAGACCTATCAAATTTATTACCATTTGGATAGACAGCATGGTGGCATTATATTGGATGACCAATCTTGTGAAAAGATGGGAATTGTTTATGGCCAACAGAGTGATGAAGATAGCAGAGACCACTCAACGTCATTTCAGTGTCCAATCAGCATCACTTGGAAGTATCGCCCGTCAGATATGAATCTTGCAGACCTTGAAAGCAGAAGTGTAACCATTGTGAAGATAGAAAGAGGAAATTGGTTTGCTGGTCCAGATTGGCTCTTGGATGAGAGGCAGTTGCTACAGCAGCCAAGGCTGAACAACACCAAAGTGACAGATAATGAGTGTAAGGCCACCCAAGAGACAGTCCTTAACACAAGAGCACAAGTTGAACAAGTGGAATGCATTGCTGGAAAGAAGTACCTACTGACAGACAGTGAGAGAAACATACAGAAGAGGAAAACCGATGAACTGAACCGTCTTTAAGTAAACCGGATTGTTTTTAATAGCCACCATTTTAAAGGGAGTTGTGTGCAAGAGTTTTGACCGACCCCTATCCCCATAGCCAGTTTGTGACATTTGAGAGAGTTACCAGACACACGAGGAATTTCAGGAACCGAGAGAGACGGAAGCATTGAGTTAACTGTAAGTTTACGGAGTTGTTACAGCTCCGAATGCACCAGTAAACCAAGAGTTACTCTGAGTACTGTGTACTGTGTAGAGATCAGCTCATTATGTTTGGTGCCGCATCTTGTGCACTCACTCAATTGCGTGAAAGCTACATGGTTTATTACAGTACATACTTCTGATGATGCATGAATTATATTTCCTGATAAACCGATAATTTTCTGCTAACCAGCATTTTAGAAAGGCACTGCAATTATATGTACATGTATTGTTAGAAAAAAAAGTGATCATTTGTTGTGGGTTTAAGTCTCTCCAGGTCTGGGAAACATCATGGGTTTTCAATCGGTGAAGTTTGACGCTTTAATGTTATAGGTGTTTTGTTTTGCACTTGTGTATTAATACTGACTACCCACATTTGGTATTTAAAATTGGTGCACCATACAGGTAGATTTAGTCTAAGGATGGAATAGAATAATACCAAAATATAAAAACGGAACGTTTCTTGCATTTTGTCATCTATATAATAGGCACAATCTAATTTTTCGAAAAGTAACAAAAGACAGTAAAGTAACTTGTAAGCCATGCATGTACATACTGCAGACCTATCTTTTGTTGACAGTAAATGGAGGAAAGGATTTTCCCTCAGGATGTGCAAAGTGCACCTCCTAAAGGAAAACCCTTCTATTAATCAGCACCTTCAACGCATGGATGAAGAAGGCAGAGGTTTCTGCTGAAACATGTTTGTTAAATTCAAAATCCTCGTTTGAGTTTTATCTTCTATGATATCTTAGATTTTCAAAACAAACCAGACATACTCTCCCACATAGTTTTTCCAACAACACATTATGCTATGGATCGTATATTTTGCGTATTGTGATGACACGTGGGGCAGTAGAGGATTAACAATTTTAAGTGGATGTATAAACATTTCAAGAAAACAAGTTCCACCATGTTTCTTGGACCACCATACCATCTCTGAACGAATTATGAAGAATTTTGATTTTTCATCTTGTATCACCACTGGCTTGATATTAATGGACATTCCCTCTTAATTTGCCCCATTTTTTAAAATTTACCAAGGTGTGTTTTATGTCTCTAATGTATTACACATCCTGCCGGGACAATATGGCTATTCTATTATTATTTGAGGCGGCAATTTCTTGAGTAAGTTTGACAGTCTCACATGCAAAAAGAAAGTATTTTACCATTTTCAAAACACTGAAATCTTTTACCTCTAAATATAATTTTCGTCTTTGTTGATGCCTCAGTGGTAAAACAAAACGTCATCTTGTGTCAAGCCTTTGGTCAAATGAATCTGAGTGACCGCAGAACTTTCCTAAGTTTAAAATGCAGTTGATTAGTTGACTCTGTGGAGTCCACTTTGTATTTACAATTCAGTCACACTTTATTCCATACACACTTGTCTTGACCCATAAGAAATTAAAATACTCCTAGAAAAAGAAAAAAAAAACGTTTCAAATGTTCTCACTTTATATTTTGTAGAAAAGAGATTCAGGCGAGAAAGGAATTTAAGGCTTAAGCTTTCAGATGAAGGGTTGGATAGCAAGTCAAGAAGCAAGATCAAGGCCGAACTATCAGATGAAGGGCTGGATACCGAGTCAG
>Ga0099808_1231865_pt1 | contig 11677 bp, 15 predicted proteins | sample OrbTnscriptome_2_FD_81140 | JGI IMG/M metagenome (GOLD analysis project Ga0099808, IMG submission 81140) | Coral microbial communities from Puerto Morelos, Mexico - Orbicella T R B metatranscriptome (Eukaryote Community Metatranscriptome) | ecosystem: Host-associated > Invertebrates > Cnidaria >...
CCAGACTCAAACTTCCACTCGGCCAAATTTGGAATGACGCAACCTGTGATGTTTACTCACCAAAAGCTGTTGAAACATTAATACAAGGACAATGTTACGGATATTGTTTTCTTCACTTTGGGTAAAATATATTTTCTTTTGGTTTTATCGAAGCGTTGGATTCGAAGGGAAATAATAAATACGCTAAAAAAAGGTATTACATCAGCCATGGAATGCGCTGTCGTTGCAGCTTTCACTTTCTCTATGTGGCAAATAAAATCGTGTTTACTTTGCAAGTTTATTTCGGCAGAAGCAACAGTCATTAATTTATTTGCAATTTTTCAAGAATTTCTTGTGGTTTTAGGCGAATGAGGTAAATTCTTTGGCTGTGTCATCGCAGCGAGTTCGGTGATCAGAAGGAAAATTAAATATTTGCAAGCCAAGCAAAGAACATGTCAGAACTTGAACTCTTAAAATTGACACTGTGATATATCTGTCCGTAAAACCCTGATTGGCCGTTTTTATACTACAAGACACATCCGTCCAGAAGGATAATGCGTCCTCGCCATTTTTATACTAAAGACACATTATCCGTCTGGACGAACTTGGGCAAACATTTGTAGTTCGTCTGGTTGTGCATCTCTAGTATAATGACGGGCACAAGACGTATTATGCGTCTAGATGAACTATACTTCGAAATTCATCTTGAACGACGAACTAGGAGAGACAGTTCATCCAGATGTGCCCATCTTTATACTAGAGATGCGTGGCCGGACGAACTGCAGTTGTTTGCCCGAGTTCGTCCAGACGGATAATGCATCTTTAGTATAACTAGTGAGACAATCTCAGATAGTGCAGAGTGTGATTTACGGCTCTGATGTAGTAGTCACACAGGTCCTCACCCCTGCTGTTCTCTCCTGTGGTAGTCAACTAGGCCTTTTCACTTTTGCAGAATATGAGTGGACGAAAACTTGATAAGACATAATCTTAGCCGTGTGTATGTTTCATGTTTGTGTTTTGCCCCCCAAAAAAACTTACAATTGCCATTTGTCAAGATGGTTTTAAATTTATTGTGGTATTTTATCTTGAGTGTCGTTCATTTTGTAGCATTACTTTTCACACCAACGTTTGTAATTTGATACTTTTGTTTTCCTCGCCATCATATGCAACAAGATACCTTTGTTTCCACGAAAATATAACAAAGATGTGTATTTTTTAACTTACTGCTGGAGATAAATGGAATATAAAAGTTAAATATCTACTGAAAAGTTGAAGAGGAACGATTTTGTTTTATTCAAAACATAAATTTTCATTTCACCGATAAACAAGAATTAATCTAATTATCAAATAGTCATGTCGATTCATGGAATAGTGTGTTCCAATTCTGTTGCCATCTGAGTTGGTGTAAACAATAAAACCACATCAAGCTAACACACAATGCTATTGAGTAATACAACTGAGGAGCGTTTCAACGAGAAGTATTGAAGGTAGAGATCTTTACTTGACCGAAATTATATCCCACATTGTTGAGTGAGTCACCTCATCGACTGATTTAAAGATTATATTTCTAGCAGACTACGTAACAAAGTAATTGATCCTGATGGGGGAATTCACTCCAATAAAAAGCAGTTCGAGAATAATGGCAATGATCGTGGTAACAAGTACAACAAGTAGTTGAGTGGCCCAAGGAAGGCTGAACCTTAAGCCTAGACAAAACTTCTATGTTTCAACATTGTTTTATCTTTTCTTACCTATCTGGAGGGAGAAACAGCGAAGAGAAAAGACGAGGCGCATTTAAAAGTAAACGAGAGGGATACGCTTTGTTTAAGGCTTCGCATGTCTTTGATGTAAAATTTAATAGCTCTCATGATGATTTCTGCTTTTTTGATGCAAGAGTTAAGGCTTCTATGACCAGGATTAAGATCTATAGAACAAAAGTTTGACAGAATAAGACGGGCGAAGTGATATCTGCTCAATGCACGTGTAAAGCTGGTGTTGTGAAACTTATTAGCCCACATGGGGTTTTTGTTTATGTATTGTTTGTACAGAGTTCCAGTGACATTTATGATTGACAGTTGATCACAGTGCTTTTAAGATTATATCGCATGTGTTTTTATGATTGAGTTAGTTGTGAATACGAGTCATCGACTAAACAAGTTTCGATAGTCTAATGGATTGCGAGATTTCTTATTCAATGCAATGGTGCCCAACGTGGGGCAGTGACCTTGACACTAATGAGGAATGGCCGAAAAACTAGTGCGCACCCGCGCCAAACGTGGTGGAAATTGAAGTGTAATGACAAAACTTATAAACGAAGCAGATGATATTCTACAAGCTGATGAAATGGACTGTTCGTTCGTCCATCAGCAGACGCTGGACTTTATGCACCGCATTCACCGGGGAGTTCAGGTACGACTTTTCAAATACCAAGTAACAGTAACATTAGCACAGTCACTTATCTGAATTTGGCTAATCCCATGACCACTCAACCGAGAGCAAAATTACCGAAACTAATTTTGCTGAAATTCAGAGGACATGTTACGCAATGGCAAGGTTTCTGGGACAGTTACAACAGCTCCATACACACCAATCCACAACTGAGTCAGATTGATAAGTTTAATCACCTGCATTCACTCTTGGAGGGGCAAGCAGCATGTTCAATACAAGGTCTAACTAGATCTGAAGCCAACTACAACTCTGCGATCAATCTATTACATACAGTACTGTGCAAAAGTAATGAGAGCGAAATGGGCGAATTTCGTTCTTTGTCTCTGGAAAGTTCGTCCAAAAATTCAAGCGTCTTTTCGAATGTCTTGAGCATTATTTCTTTAAAACAAAGGACAAAAATTCGCGGCATTTTCAAGACCAGAACGACAATTCTTTACCAGAGGGTTCATTCCCCTTGCAGTATGCGAAATATCGCAGTGCAGTGTGCTGACCAGTATCGAGCCATCAATGTACGATTCTCTTGTGAACAATTGCGGTCACGTTGACGCTTTACTCCTCTATAAAATTTGCTGTTGTTAATGTGTTAATCCATCTTTCATGGCAAAGAATGTAGAGAATTTCAATCCTTTGATCGTTTTCAATGACACGAACTCGCTAACTTAAGCTTTGCCATGTCACTGTGCCAGCAAGGCAGGTACAAAAGTTGGACCGCTACTCCGGGTAAACTTGGATGAAAGTAAAATTCTTAATAAGGGCTTACTTAAGGCCTACTTCACCTCAAAATTCATCCAAAGTGACATCAAATTCAGTGATCGATGGACAAGCAGACTTGTTGTTTATCTAGTGCCAGGTCTCCACGTGCCCAGTCCCCTCAGCTGTTATCACGTTCGCCGAGTTCTTGTCTGCCTGCCATGATGGATAGTATATTATTCACAACAATCCCTCTTTATTTCACACTTGTAAATAAGAGATGGAGATGTGCGACCGCGCTTGAGCATGTTGGAAGTGCAAAGAAACAGGATTAGGGAAGGAAAAGTGCAGAGATGTTCGGATGGCACATGCAAAAGGGAAAGACACGGTATCCGGTCGTTTCGCAAATGAGTTGTTTTGCCAACGTCTCAGTCGCCAACACCTTAGGTTGATTCGCCAACGTCCTAAGTCGCTTCACCAACGTCCTACTGTTCAATTCACCAACGTCTAAATAAAAGTTTACCTTCACTTGTGTGTGTTTTCATTCATTTCAATACCTCACCTAGAATTATTTTCCATGCAAGAGCACCTCATTGTTTACAACGACAGTTCTCTGCAACACTAGCCCTCCCGCTAAGATTTTTTTTGTATGAACACTAACGGGGGGAGGAAGTGTAACTGATTTATAACAATCAATACAGCATGAATGTTACTAAGACTACGAGTTAAAAAGTCTTCAGCCGAGTTAAACAGATCTGTAAAAGACTGACCTGAATAGTTTGATAATAGCTTTGAACCTTCGACGGTAATATCGCAAGGTTGCGCAGAGCCTGGGTTCATTGTGGCTGCACCGCGAGTACTTCCGCAAGTAGCATTTCTTGTTCAATGAAAACAGCTTGGCAAACAGACCATTTGAGCTTGCGAGCTTTAAGACTGCAACAAACAAAGTGATATCAGCTTTCTCTGGACATAAGCAAGGTAAGTTTGTGAGAAAAGGCTTTGAGATATTACTATCACTCATGATGATACTAACGTTTTTATCGCGCACGTTCTTGTTTTGCTCTGGCTTAATTCATCTTACTACTGGGAATCGATGGGAAACTTAAGGAACAGAGCGAATTTTGCTACAAAGTTTGAAGGAAAATTCGAGGAGAGCAAATTTTCGCTCGAAAAATCGGGCCAAATTATCAGTAGACACGCTGCTCAAAAATTTGCATGGACTAAAACAATGGGCAGCGGGAAAATTCGTGAACAAAACTTCGCCATTGTTCGTCGAAAAGCCCCAAAATTCGCGAATTTCGTCGAATTACGCTCTCATTACTTCTGCACAATACTGTAGGCGGTTTGGCAAGCCCCAGAACATCATCTCTAAACACATGGACGAGATGCTTAAGATTCCAGGGTGTGTCAACGACAACGCCTCCAAGCTTCCACTTGGTTACGATAGGACAAGCATCAACATATGTGGTTTAGAGTCATTGGGTGTTAGTTGTAGTCAATATGGAAGTTTGTTAATTCCCGTGATAATGTCAAAGTTACCACCCAAAATCAGAATTCAGGTTGCCAGAAATACAGCACACAAGGTCTGGGAAATGTCCGACTTATTAGAAGTTATAATAAAATGTATTATCGTTTGTCTCACGATGTAGTCACTTGAGATGTAGATCGCGATGTTTCGACTGCTTACTGCTAGTCTTCTTCAGGCAATAAGGTCGACTGATTGCTCAGTATCATTTATATTACAAAGGTCGGCTGTGATTGGTGCATTGCAATCCTCCTATTGTTCCATTGTTCCAGCGAGTATCTTTTCCCTCAGTGGTCCGCTGTTGTACCGTTCTCTTGTTGTGTATTTTGATTGTGGGCACCCATGCTTCAGGAATTTCAATTCCACTATCCCTGTTGATGTTATTAGGGTGAAGTCTTATGTCAATAGCTTCCTTGACCCTACGTGTGTACCAGTGAGGATCTCGATCAATAAACTTGACCTCATTCCAGATAGGATAGTGGCCGGTCTCGTGGGTGTGTTCAGAAATGGCGGAGGTCTGGGTTCGGGCGAGTCGTATATCCCTGTCATGTCGTTTGATCCTCTCCTGCATAGATCTCCCAGTTTCCCCGATGTAGACTTTGCCAGGCTCACAGGGAATCCTGTAGACAACACCATCCTGTTTAGCCGGGTTGACAGTGTCTTTTGGTCGCACTAAGTGTGACCGAAGTGTTGTGTCAGACTTAAAGACAGTACAAATGCCTTGTTCTAGGCAGAGGCAGAGAGACTCCAAAACTCCTTGAACATAAGGTAAAACAGCAGTGGATTTAAATTCTGCGACGGGCTCTCTCCTTGGGGTTGTTTGTGCCTTTGTGATCTTCTGTACAAAAGAGGAGGGATATCCGTTAGAAACAAGTACAAATGACATATCTTTCTTCTCTCCAGCGATTACTGATGATTTGGTCACGAGACGTTTAGCCTGATCATACAGACACTTCACAATACCACGCTTTACTGACTGAGGGTGGTGAGAATCATACGCTAGGTATTGATCAGTATGTGTTGGTTTCCTGTAGACACTGGTGGTAAGGCGGCCATGAGGTTCTCTGTAAACTGACATGTCGAGAAAGGCGATCTTGCTCTTATTCTCAATCTATATGGTGAAACGGATTGATGGTTGTTGACTGTTTAGGTGTTGCAGGAAGACGTCAACTCTATCCCGATCCAGGATGGTGAAAGTATCTTCTACATCGCGTTTCCAGATCTTATGCTTGCAAGGTGCAGACTCTATTGCTTGTTCACCATGGAAATAATAGGAGGATCGAAATGCACCAATCACAGAGTGGTTCATGTGGCAAGAACTGCTGCTGATGCAATGGCAACCAACATCAGTCAACTTGCCACCAATCAATTTCCAAACAGCATGATTCATCTGCCCCAAACAAAACTTCGCAGGAAATGCACAACACAACTCTTGTAAGCCACACAACAGAGAACCCACAGCTACTACAAACGACAACTACTGCTAGTTCTGGAATGAAAGGAACAGTCTTGCTGCAAACTGCTCGGGCTGTTGCCACTAATGAAGACGGGATGAAATCAACCAACGTCCAGATTTTATTCGATAATGGAAGCCAACACTCTTATGTTACCAACACGTTAAAGTCGTGACTCAGTCTCAAGCCTCTGAGGAAAGAAACGCTACATTTGAACACATTTGGAGAACAACAATATCGCACACAAGACTGTGATGTGGTGAAAGTCCATTTGGGTAAGGCTGGTTGTGAAGAAATCGAAATTTGCACTCTTGGTTTCCCAGTGATATGTTCGTCATTGCCAAACAAGATTGACGTAAGACAGCTTAGAATTTGCTTATGAATTCAACGAACACGGCGATGAATCGATAGACATTCTCATTGGATCCAATTGTTATTGGAACGCAGTGAATGGCGAGGCAGTAAAGAGTAAACTGGGTTGGCTTTTGTCTGGACCCACCAGAGAGAGAATCTCGAGCAATCATATTAGTTCTCATCTAGCGATTACAGGGGAGTTAAACTCATTGTATTACACGAACAAACATGACAAACTTTTGAACACTATCAAGGACTTTTGGAAAACCGAATTGATCGGAATCAAGGAGCAACTCAGCACAGGAGTGACAGAAGGCGCTGATTTTCTAAGGGATCCAAGCTACGATGGAAAGCGATACGAAGTGGGTCTACCCTGGAAGGAAGATTGCATGGCTTCTTCCAACAATTATCAGATGTGCTCATCACGACTGAAATCCTCATGACACAAATTGAGCCAAAAACCTGCACTGTTAAGCAAATACAACAACATTCAAGAACAGGAGAAAAATGGAATCATCAAACGAGCAGAACAACTTTGCAGTAATGAAGAAATCAACAAAGGGATTCATTTTTTGCCACATCGTACAGTAGTCCGCAAGGAACAGGAAACAACGAAGGTCCACATCATCTATGACGGGTCTGCAAAATCTTCAAAACATGGAAGATTGCTGAACAACTGTTTGGAAACAGAGCCAAATCTCATCCTACATATCTTTGATATGTTAGCAAAATTCTAATGGAACAGTGTTGGCCTCACAGCTGACATCGAGAAAGCGTTTTTGAATGTTGGAGTCAAGAAAGAGGATCGAGACATGCTTTGATTTCTGTGGTTTAAAGACCCCACAGCGGAAACTCCCGAAATGGTACAGTTCAGGTTCAGTCGTTTAGTGTTTGAACTAACCGCCTCGCTTTCTATTTTGTGCTCCACAATCAAGCATCCTTTGAAGTTCTACAGACAAAGCAAACTGGAAATGGCAGAAATGCTCAAAAATTCCTTGTACGTGGATGACTTAATCACTGGGGATGACAATGAGAAGGCCGCCTTTGCTATTTACAAGAAATCAAAAGTGATAATGGCTGAAGGTGGATTTCGTCTCAGAAAGTGGAATTCCAACTCGGCAAGTTTAATCGAAGAAATTGCGAAATTCGAAGTGTCGAATGATCAAACTCCAGCAAGTCAGCAAACATGCGATTTTCCAGGTGTTACTAAAGAAGATGACAAGTCCTATGCAAAATCAAGCACCAGATTGAGCAGCCCAACTTCAAGTGACGGAATTACAGTCAAAGTTCTAGGAATTAACTGGGACATTGCTAACGACGAAATATTCATTAACTTTGCCGATTTGTACGAATATGGAAAGTCACTTCTGGTTAGCAAGCGATCGTGCTCAAACTCACCGTCAAGGTTTTCGACCCTTTAGGATTTCTCAGTCCTTTAGTCATTCGATTGAAGATATTGTTTCAAGTTTTATGCAGTGAGAAGGTCAACTGGTATCAGCCACTACGAGGAGAAATGAACCAAACTTGAAACTCAATATTCAAAGAATTGAAACCACTGGGGTATGTCAGAATACCAAGTTGCTATTTTTATCCAGGGTTTTCAAAGATTGATGTACATGTACAACTCCACGCTTTTAGCAATGCATCAGAGAGAGCCTACGCAGCCGTCGTGTACATTCAAGTTGTATACAGTGATGGTCGCATCGAGACAAGATTGGTCGCAAGCAAGACTATAGTCTTGCCTATCAAAAAGCAAACTATCCCTTGTTTGAAATTGCTTGGAGCTGTCATTTTGTCACAACTCGCAACAACCATATTGAAAGCGCTAGCAAAACAAGTGAATCAAATAATTTATTGGGTCGATTCAAAAACTGTGCTTTGCTGGATTCAAAACGATAAGCATCGGAAACAATACTTCAAACATTGTGTAGACAAGATCCGACAGTTGACAGCAAAGAGAGATTGAAGACATTGTCCTGGAGAATCGAGTAACGAAGAAGAGGATCACGGACTTAACTCAACAGGAATCAGCTGAGCTGAGTCGCTTTGGATAAGAACAGTACAAGCCAGTTCGTTCAAAGATGAACTCAAGTTCGTACAAAAACAATGCCAACCAAAACCTCGATGTGTGGAACAATTTGGTCTGTTTTTGGACAAAAAGAAATTGCTAAGATGTCAAGGACAGCTCAATAATGCAACCCTATCATCAGACAACAAGAATCCTATACTCCTGCCTTCCAAGCATCCTTATGTGGAATCGATAATTCTTCAAACTCATGACAAAGTCTAGCACAGCTCAGTCAACAACATGCTAACAACCTTTCGTGAAAGATTTTGGATTCTACAGGGGAGACAGGCAGTGAAGTGCATTTTGAAACATTGCATTACTTGTCCAAGACTCGAAGGCCTGCCGTTCTCAAGTTACAATGTTCCCGACTTACCAAGTGTTTGCGTCTCTGAAAATCCACCATTTACACATACCGGAGTACACTTTGCTGGGCCTTTTTTCATTTGTGGAAAATCGATTACTGAAAGCAACAACAATAAGTGCTATGTTTGTTTATTTACATGCACTTAAACAAGAGCTGTACACCTTGAACTTAAGCGAAGTCTTTTTTTCTTACGCAAAATCTTACTGTTGAGTCTTTCCTGCTGGCATTTCGCCGCTTTACAAGTTGTCGGGGACTGCTTGCAACTTTAATGTCTGATGAAAACGTTCCGAGTATCCTCCAAAGAAATTGTCAAGATTGCACGATCGAAAGAAGTCTTGCATTATTTAGCCATCAATGGTGTCAGCTGGAGATTTATAGTCGAAAAGGCTCCTTGGTGGCTTCAGGGAGAGATTAATCCGGAGTGTCAAGCGATGTATGAAGAAGTCCATTGGCAGAACCACCTTATCCTATGATGACTTAAGCACCTTGCTTGTTGAGATTGAATCTGTGGTTAACTCAAGACCTCTCACTTACGGGCGACGAGTAACCAATACTCTGTATGACAGTCATTTTGAGGTTATCAGCACCAACGAATTGCTTACGCGAAGAGCAAGACATCGCCACATCTTATTAACCAATTCACTGGCCAATGGAGGAAAACCTATTTGTTGAGTCTCTGAGAGAGACACGCAAGTCACAAAGAATGGAAAGGGAGCTGATATAGCCAGCGGAGATGTAGTCATTCTCAAGAATGATACATCAAACAGAATGTTCTGGAAATTGGCGAAAGTGGAGGAGCTTTTGCCTGCAAAGGATGGCAGTATCCGAGCTGCTATTGTCAAGGTCTTGAATGCAGATCATAATCCTTGCCTGTTAAAACGAAGTGCCAAACATCTCTTTCCACTTGAAGTCAACATCAACAATGACATTGACTGAACCGAAGAGTCTGAAGCCAAACCGACGAGCTTTCCCCCTGTTTGTGATACGCCAAACCCTTCTGCAAACACTAGACCACCTCACAATGCTGCGATGATGGGCGAACTTATGCAAAGATTTTGTACTTAAGACAAATTTTGTATTCAATTTTTTGTATGTTTGTTCACAAATATAACCCAAACCGGGGGAGTGTGTCGTGAAACTTATTAGCCCAAATGGAATTTTTGTTTATGTTTTGTTTGTATGGAGTTCAAAAGACATCTATGGTTGACAGTTAATCACGAGACTTTTAAGATTATATCGCATGTGCTTTTATGATTGAGTTAGTGTTGAATACGAGTCATCGAATAAACAAGTTTCAATAATCAAATGGATTGCGAGATTTCTTATTCAAAAGCTAGTGCTAACGGATATGGTAAACATGTTGGAGCATTATTATATACCATACTTGACTTCTCTGAAAGTGGCCTCAAGCAAATTTCCCCCAATACCTCTTGCACAGAGAAGCCTCGCAGTGGCATAAACCAGCGCAACGAACCTGGAATGTTCCAATTCTTTTCGAGGATATACTGATGATAAAGCATGATTGTGATGCAGACAAACAATAGAAGACTGAAAAAAGGATTCAAAGAAAAAATGAGAAAGAGGCATATTCATCATGTCCATCCTTTGCTCAACATGTTACGAGGGAGCAGATAATGGACCTGTGTAAAGAATTAAAAAAACTTGCAAAAGAAATCAAATGCAGTGATTATCAATTTGTTACAAGGCAATGATTGCGAACAAGTAACTGTGAAAAAGATAGATCATTTTGCCAAACATGCTGTTGATGTTGATCATGACTATGTTCCTGGAAAACATAAAAGAGATGCAACTTAGATGGAGTAAGATGCTTCTGAATGTGAATTAAATCAGCTTTTCATAGAAGATTCAATTCACTGTTCTGAGGGAAATGAGCGTGAGCCACTAGACATCAACTTTTCATCTGACTTAGTCACTTCCCATTCTGTAACAATTTCCAACTTACCTGAACCAGCGATGGAAACTGGCATTGCTATTATAAATGAAGAAAACTTGGAGGTTGCCGATGTTCAAAGTAATGATGATTTTACAATACCCAGTCCCTCCTAGAGTTACCCAGATGACTTGGATTTAAGTGAAGAAAACTTTATATTAGTCTGCGAAGAATGCATGAAATCCATCAAAATAACCAAAGATGGTATTTTAGCGTTCAAGACAGACGAACACTAATAATAACTAAACTCCGTTTATTCCGCTAACAACTCAGCACTCGAACAACAACGGCTTTCTCAACAAGGGCATGTGTTTACAATTGAGGGTATTGCTAAATCCCCCTCTAAGACCTAAATGTCTTATGGTAACGCAAGAATGTTCTAGAACTGTCATGCAAGGAATGTTGGGAGCACCACAGTACCCCCCTACCAGTCTGAGAGATAGTCCGAGAAATGTGCTGGTTGACGACTTGGGCGGCCTGCTCGGGTCAAGGTGGGTGGGTGAGAATGAACTTGAGTTGGAGTGCTAGTGTTCTCTCGAGGATCTCGAAGTGTTGGAGAATGTGGAGCAGAAACTTCAACTGGATGCTCAATAGGACCAGCATCATCCATCAGCTTAGCAGGCTTTAAACGGTCAACTGTGATTTCCTTGGTTTTGCCATTAATCTCCAGGGTAAAGTGTTTGTCAAAACGGCAGAGAACCCGAAAGGGACCATAAGGGCATGTTAGTGGAGGTTTGTGGCTGTCACGCCGCACATACATGTGGGTAGCTGTATGGAGGTCAGGAGGGAGATAAACATCACGACGACCATGCCATCTCGTAGGAACAAACTGGAGGTGCTGCAT
>Ga0099808_1035996_pt1 | contig 11673 bp, 9 predicted proteins | sample OrbTnscriptome_2_FD_81140 | JGI IMG/M metagenome (GOLD analysis project Ga0099808, IMG submission 81140) | Coral microbial communities from Puerto Morelos, Mexico - Orbicella T R B metatranscriptome (Eukaryote Community Metatranscriptome) | ecosystem: Host-associated > Invertebrates > Cnidaria >...
AAAAAAAAAAAAAAAAAAACTGGTAGCAACTGCAGAATACCCGACCACTTTATTTACATGTGCCGGTGTGCTTTGAAGAACGAGGTATATCACGATAGTTGCTATTCTTATTCAATAAGATGCAATGGGGGCGAGTTTGTCTTTTTCGTGGTGCCGTGCTTTTGATTTGGCTGTATCTTTGGTTGTCTTTTTACCATCTACACATATGCTCGGTACAATGGATGATCAGTCAGGGAGGTCTAGACAAGGAGGTTAATCGACCCAGGAATCCTTTTAGCTTGATCTGTATTAGCATGGCATTTTGCTCTGTTTATTTATGTTTATTTATGTTTCTTATATACACATCCCGGTCTGCATGGTCTTGGTTTTCGAAAGCAAGTGTTCCAGAAAGCTCCAAACCTCTCCATCGCATCTTTCGGTTACATCTCTCGGTTACATGGAGTGTTTAAATTTGCCAGGGGCTCCTAATTATGTATTGTGACTTATTGAAAGCCTCTTGGGTATGAGTATTGGTATCCTTATTTTGACGTTTGGAAGGTTCCATTGCTATAATTGTCCTGTAATTTTGTAAGCGATACTAGTATTCAACCCATTATCTGCTTTTCAACTGCGTGTCATGCCCTCAATTAAAATATTTTGCCGCCGACGACGCGTAAATTACAAAAATAGAACACGCGCTGTGAGACGCGTGGAAGGAGACGCCGTCAATTACTGCCTTCCTATGTCTACTACGAAACCAACATCATTTTCGTCGGGTTCGTCAACAAGATCACCTTTTAATAGCAGCGAACACGTTTTAATCTTGTTATCAGCCACTTTTATTTTTATTCTCTTTGTAATCGACGAGGCCAGCTTAGCGTGATGAGTCTCTTATCAGATCGCGTGAGATTACCGTTACTTGAGAGTTTATTGCACGTACAGCACGCTCTTATGCCATTGGTGGGTGGATGATGATAGCACAGTCAACAGTACAAGATTAAATCAGTTTAGTGTGTCGATACTGGTACTCAGTGAGGTTCAAATTCCGTTCTTCACCTTAGAACGTATGACACAGCTCGCACTGAAAGGCAACCCCTGAGATATAGGATGTTTTGATCCGCTTGAAAACAGGCTTAATAATCTTTTGCTGTGAGCAGATGTTACTGAGTGATTGGTTGACGCATTATTTCTGGACAAACGTCTTTTTGGGAGGTCAAATTCTTGTACGAAAGGGCTTCTGTTTGTTTTTGTAGTAAATGATGATTGCAGCTAGCTCAGACGTGAGAAAACAACCTGGGGAACAGGGTAATTGAACAGGAAGTGAGAGTGAAGCATTCTGATCTGAAACTTGCCAAGAAAAGTATTCTACTCCTCAGAAAAGACTGAAGTCTAGCTGTGCTAACACTTTCAAAAGGTTCTATAAATATTAAATGTGCCAAAGAAAATACTCGACGAACTGTTGAATGCTTCACGGGGGCCAAGGTTAACTGCCGGCTTAGAACATAGACGCGTTCTTTTTCATTAATTTTTTTTAACTCCAATGAAAATGTAGCGGCAAAAAGATTTTCTCCAGAAATGTAACTTGTTTCGTGACTTGTAGCCCACTTTTTTTTTCTGTCTATTTGATACATTCGAAAACAATCGATAGATATCCGGTTGTCTTTCGTTTTTTTTTTTCCAGTGGAATGCTCGAGATCTTGGAGATTATTCCTGAAATAATGACGAATTATCATCCGATTTGTGACTACTAATTTAACGGGAATTCCCTTGTGTTTCTTTGTTAGTTCAAGATTACAATGCATATAAAAACTACAGTGTTTATTTTTCATAGCTTCTCATTAGGTTGGAACAAACAATTAACATATTTTGGTTATATCTCAGTCATTCTTCAATTCGTTCCACAACAAAGGCCAAATAACAAATAACTAGCAGTATTTCTCTCGGTATTCCCGGAATTGCGCTGTTTGAAACATTATCAAGAGGAGATACTCTCTAGCTCACCACACCATGTAATATATCAAACACGAGAGACAGTGTTTCAACGGGTTATCCAAACACCGAGAAGAGAGTTGAAAAAACGACGCGCAGCGGAGTATTTTTGACGAAATTCGAGGTGTTTGGATGGCCGATGAAACGCTGCCTTGAGTGTTTGATGTATCTTCTCAATCGACACAAAAACCAAGGAGTAAACGGAGAAGTAAAATCGTCAAAAGCTATGCTAATTAAGACCGATTATCCAAACCTCCATCACGGTTGTGATTTTCTTTGTTTTAACTTGCTGGATTATTAATGAGTTTGAGAAGTATATACCCAACAGGATGCCCAGTCTCCTGTCAGTTGGGATTTTTAACTCTGCCGTGTTAAGTACATAACTACACAATGAAAGCATCTAACTTAATTGGCCAATAACCACAATCAACCAATCAGAATAAGCCATTTCCGACATACCTTGTGCCTCTTTTTCAAAACGAGTCCTCGTTCAAAACCTTTTATATGAAAATCAGTTTGATTTGCATGAAAATGAACATGTAGGGGAAACACATTTTGATATGAATGGTTTCGGAGAAAGACTCGCTTTGACAAAGAGGCAAAAGGTAACTCGGAAATGGCCAATTCTGTTACTGCATTGAATAAGTTATACCAAATGTAACTTTGTCTCGTTTCGTTCAGAAACTGTTCTTCAGCTATAAAAATTAAGTCTGACAGAAACTAACTGTTGCGTCTTCTACTGGAAAACCGCGAATCTAGTTGGTCTCGTAACTATTCATTTTCTATTAAAGAAGTAGATTATGAGCTCGAGATTTTCACTCGTTCCGCTACGCCCTCGTCAACTATCACGCATAGAAATCAATAGCGAATAATCTAATTGTTTTAGTATAAATCTACCAGTCGTTCAAAACTTTGTCTAAATCCTCTTCGCAGACACTTCGAAAACGCTAAGAAGCGGCCGCCATTTTGTTAACAAGGGCATACTGCTACACTACTCACTATCTATCACAGAATAGATAGTGAGTAGCGTAGCCAATCAGAGAACGGCATTCCTGATAGAACGCTAGTGGATTTATATTAATCACTGATAGATCACGTGGCTCACGTGCGGTGCTCTTGAAAGGGAAAATTCTTCTTAAAAATACATAAATAAATAAGACTTGCGCCGAGAAGTTATTTAAAAGTGATTGTTGCTCTTTTACGTTTAGTTTCAAGTATTCAACCAGAGCAAAAGCTGGACTTCATATCCACCGTTAGAGTACTAAAAATAAAAAAAAATAAAAAAATAAAAAAACTCATAAGATGCATGACACTATGACGATAAACTGAATATGAGGCTGAAAAGGCCCTTGAAAGTGCCAAATAGTAGCTGGTTTGCTATACGTTTCGGGCTTAGCCCTTCTTCAGGACTTTGCCTTGATATTGGCATGAATCAGTTACATTCTTTTCTTATGATGGTGTCTGTGCTCCCTCCAACTGAATGGTTGTGGCTTCTTATCAAGCATTTGCGAGAGCCATGTACGTTGCATGAAAATCTTAATCATTTTCCAAGGAGGTATGAGTTTCACGATGCGCAACAACCCATTCGTGTCTCGTACACGGTATAGGTGACCATCCGTGGAGCTTGCAAGGCTTACAATCTCGTTGATTCCTTTGATATACTTTCCAACTGCAATCACAAAGACTTGCGCCCCAGCATTCTTTAACTGTAGACCTCGATACAATGTCTTTGTCTTGTGCGTGTTGGACTGGCCGTCAGTGAGGATCAAAACACGCTTCGGTACTCCACGACGAGCTCCGTTACGCGGATTAAGAATGAGTTTGGTGCGTTTATCCAATGCGTCTTGTGTGTTTTTGTCACCTCCTTCAAAGGGAATTTCTCTGACATTCAGCTTCTCAATGGCGTTTTCTTTTCTAGTGAAATTATAACGGAGTGTTGCCTTGCTGGAGTAAGAGATGGCAGCGAACCTCTTGCCAGGACTGGTCTTTTCTATCAACAGTCGAAGCGCTCTGAGAGATTTTTTGTGCCCTTCTTGAGTTATTGACTTCGAAGAATCGATAACGAAGACCGCATCATAATCGAGTGAAGGCGAACTCACAACCCTCGGCGGAATTGCCTCGGAATCAAAACCTACGAAGTGTTTCGTAAATTTTATGGCTGTTTCATTCTCTGGCGGAATTTTTTGAAACCCTATTGCAGAACAGAAAGAACACAGCTATTAGCATTTGGAAATATGTCCACTTCGTTAGCCTGGTTAGAAATAAAGGTTGGTCAAAATTCATTGTCTCGTAACATTGTCAAGTAGACGAGATAAAAGAAGAACATAAACTTGGAGAGATTGTCTTGTAACACCAAACTCTTAAAACAAACATTTAAAATGTATGGCAAATGGTAATTAAGATTTTGCTTGGATCATGCTAATTATGAGAAGGCTAACATAAATTGCCGTTACGAGTTATTTGGTGATTGTATCTTTGAATGGATATGGAGATGTTTTAGTTTCTGGATGTAGGTTTGAAAAGTAACGAATATGGTGAAAGGAAAAAGATTTGACCTGCTGTATCTACCGATATTTAGCCTGTGTAGACGAATTTGCAACAAATAACTGTACGTTCTGACGAAATCAAACGTGAAGGCCAGTGCGCTGGTTTGAAGTGAACAATTTTGAGAATAACTTGTCAGACTTACTTGCTTCTTCCCTCACTCTCTTGGTTCGTTCCCATATGTAAGCACATGTCCCCTGAGCGAAAACCAGTACGACAGCTAGAGAAATCGAAATCTTCGCCATTGGAACTGTAGCTTCGACGTTTGTCTGTGAGAGCTGAATCTAATCTGCTGTCCGAGAAAACATTATGAAACCTTTTATTCTCTTATTGTTCCTCTGAACATTCTGGATTGAGAAAAAAACGTCGTCTTTTGTTAGCGTCAAAATTGCAATTTCCAAAAAAGGTAGAGAAATAGCCAATAAATTGTGCGACCTTCATGAATCACTCTTTTCTTGACAGCTTCTGCCAGAAGACTAAGATAATTAACAGTTGAAAATGTTAAGTTATTTGTTTTTGGAAAATTCTAGTACACATGTTATTTTTTAACTGGTTTACAGACAATTAGAGATTTATGTTTATCAGTAATTTTTAACCTGTTTAATTAAGGAATTTCATTTACCTCCTTGAAACTCGTGTCACATTTAATTTCTGTGTTTCGGTATTAGTGGTTCGTACGCTTATACATATTCTCATAAACATTTTCAGCCGGTCATTACGTGAATTGTGTACTTAAATGAAGGCAGCCTTTATGTTGTGGATTGATTGTGTATTATTGTATTGTCGACTGCTGGGCTGTTTAGATAAATAGCCTCAAGCACAGCAGTGAAGCACAAAAGAAAATACAATAGCACACGATTAATTCACAAAATAGAAGCTGCTTTTTTGTAGGCACAAAATAAAATCATGGTCAATGTCACGTTATTTAGGGTAATTCTGTTTATTTTTGTTAGTTATTAGCCCTAAAGTTCAAATTAGCAGAGCAGCAGTATTTTGTGGTTAAAATTACGGCCACATATCAAACAAGGATGGCATCTGAGCATTATCAATGGTACTCATACAAACCGAGATAAACTTGAAAAACGGATCGGCCGGACATTTTTCAGATTTGTCCAAATGCATCCGTTATTATCTGTCCCCCTTGTTTCTTTAGAGTTTTCCTTAGTTTAACTGTCTGTCATCTCTTTCTCTTTGACAAGGCGATGGCGTTTTTCCTTGTTACAAAAAAAAAAATCAGCTCGATGATAAAAATGGCGGAGAGGCGAGAAATTATTTTGTCAGCTTTCTATGATGCGCCTCACCGTGAAGGAACACTAATTAATAACCTTTTGCCTCTGCACGGCGAGCTACAGGACTAGAAACGCGACTGTTAAGACTACAAAGCTAGCGGTCATGTCCTCAGTTAATAACCTACTTGGTAATGGACAAATAATAATAATAATAATAATAATAATGATGATGATGATGATGATGATGATGATGATAATGGTAATGATAATGAGAATAATAATCATTAGAAAACTCAATGCGGTTACATTACTATATATAAGAAAAAGTAGATTAGTTAAAACTTGCACAATGTTTCTTACGGCAGTAGTAAGTAAAATAAATGAAATAGTTAATTTAAAAATTAGGTGAATAAATCAAAATTAAAATTTCCGAAACAAGAATGTTTTGAGAGCAGATTTAAAAGATGAAAGAGATGTTGTATTTTTAATTTTTATCAAAGAGAGTTTCTCAAATAAGCTTTTAAGCATTTGTTTGCAATATATGTCTCATTATATGTCATGGGAAGAAAACCATTTTCGCAGTGGTCGAGTGTCACATTTGGCAAGCTTTTGAAATTCCTTTAAATTGTTTTTTGTGGATAATAGAAGACTAACTTTATGGTCAAATCTGTTGCGATCCTGGAAGGTTGTTCTCGCTCTTTGGTCAGGTAGATAAATCGCTAGAAAAAAACGCCAAACTGCATGTAGGGAAACACCGACACTAATAAAGAACAATTGTAGCAGCAAACGAACTAAACAGTTCCTGATTTTAAAATTGAAAGCAATCAAACACCAACATTACAGAGATGAATAACATGGGATTGGTACAACATTAAAACTCCAGAAAATCAGCGTTCACCATTGTAACAAATCCTCTAGTGCTGTACTTTGCGTTTGAATAGAAACAACAAAAACTGAGCGGCTCTCATTGCTTGCCTCTGACATTTGCTGTAAATAAGATGGTTAGCAACAAGCACTTTTGTGAAAGGAACGTCTGTGAAAGCAATAATATCCTTTAGTGGCTTTTCTATTTCAGTGAAGATATTTTAGAAACGTTTCAATGTAACTAACAGGTGTGTCAGTTGTTAGTTGCGATAATAATCTGTCCCAAATAACAACCAAGTCGGTGGTAACTCCTAAAGATTATTTAAGGAAATTAAGGTGGTATTATTTAAACCAAAAAGGAATAAAGATGATTAAAAGTTACGTAGAAGAGTCCCTGATTATTTGCCTCCAATGCAGTCGACGATTAAGTTGTCCTGTGGAATCGAAAGTGTCTAAACCGAACTATGCAGAGTTCAAAAGCAAGCTGTATATTCGTGAAGTTTAAAGGGGGAGGGGAAGGGTCATAATATCGGAGACTGCTTTGCGGCCTGGTTGGTTTCTTTGTAAACGGTAAGGCTTATGGACAGAAGTTTAAATATTTCCTCTGTAACACTGCTTTTGGATTTCTCAACCGAGTACCAAGTGGTAACTAAGTGAGTAACTGCCTCTTTTTATTCCGATCGCTATCGTTTTACAGTAAAAAATGTACCTGGAAATCGTCCAGTTTACTGATGTTCTTGCGGTACGCGAATTGTTTAGACCGGGAAACCAACTTGCCATTAGACCCTCTCTTCTCCTTTCTTTCTTGAGCAAGAAATCCTGATCTAAAGAAACCCAAGCACCTTGCACCTTGGCGATATAAAGTACTTCTAAATTGGACAAAACTTTAACTAAACCGGTACGTCTAACGATGATTTTATTATCCATTTCTTTCTTTGAAATTTGGCTCTTTGCCGAGGGCGTTCTTCGTTAGGCCTAGGTTAGTGAGCTGTGGCTTGATCACTAGTGCATTTAAAAGAGATAACAGGAGCCGCTGAGTAACTGATCTCAAATAACTTATGCAAAGAATTTACTCGGATAGCATTGAATTTTGTTTTTCTAGTTCATTCACTGTTGTTGATTCGTGCATGCCTTTTAACAGTTTCTTGTTTTCAACGCTGCCATCGGTCTGGATTTAATTAGTCTTTGTCAATCTTTACCGATGTTATTTCAGTTTTTTAGGTATCCCAGTTGTAGTTTTGAGGTTTTAAACAGGAAGAAGATATGTAACAACAACTTCCAAAGACTTCCACGAAGTATTCTAACTTTAAATCAAAGCACATTAGTAGTAAAAGCGTTATGTTGCATGTTTCCGTTGTTTGCAGCTGCGCTAAGATAAGGAATGCGTTCAAAATAAGTTAGTGACAGCAATATGTTGCATGTTTCTGTGCAGCAGCAGTCAGATTATGAGTGAGCTCAAGTAGCGGGTTGTCATTTGGTTTTAAATTCAGTTATTTTCTTATGGAGGTTACTCCTGTAATAAGCTCTTACGTAAGTTTGTAGCATATGTGGTTTAATCAGGAAAACTCTAGACCCCACGTATTCATTTTTTTTATAAATCCTGTTAGTTTCACATTGACCTTTTATCCGGGAGCTGTATACACTCTCAAAAACTATTTGAGAACGGCAAGCAATGACGGCAAAAAAATTATTTAATTAGCTAATGCGATTTAACTCCTATTTCAAGTACTGCATCATGATATTACCTGAAAAAGGTTAACTATGATGAAACCGGATCTAAAATAGAGTACAGATGTTTGTGGAAAAATCGTAGATTGCCACAGGGTCGGAAACTGCGGTTGAGTTACCTACCAGCAGTTATTCTAGTCACGAGAATACATGGCGTTTATTAAATTCAGGGCGTCGGTGTGTATCACAGACTCTATTTTTAGTGATAACAACCAGCGAACTGTTTCTCTGTAGGTTTGACAGTCTTTTATTCAAAAGAACTACAAAACTGTACTTCGATCTCTAGATTGTATTTTGCGGTTATTTTTTTCGTAAAGAAATCGATATAGACCAAACGCGAAAATAGAGCGAACTGACAACTTTTAAGCCCAGAAGCGAGCCTACTGCACATTAATGCAATTTCTTCCATCTCGATAAAAATCTTACCGCCGATGTTTAGTTTCTCTCAAGTCAGGTAACTACCTGTAATCGTTTTTCCATAGATTACCGTTGTCTATAACTCGAAAACAATATGTAGGAGTCTGCAAAGCTACACTTAAGAATGCGCCCAGATTGCTTGTCTTGTCAGCGCAGGCTTATCTCTGTATTCATCAAACGTAGATATCTTTCAGGATACGCAGATCAGTAGGGGATATCGTAAGCGGACCTTTGGGTGTTCATAACCCAAGGTAACTGATGGTGGTGCATGTATTTCCAGGGTGGAATGAGCCGGGCAATGTCCAGTAACGACAGGGTGTCCCTGACACGAAACAAATGTCTGTTTGTGCTGCTAGCAATACCCACCAACTCTTGAATACCAGGCATGTAATTTCCAACACCAATCACAAACATTTCCACGCCAAGGATTTTCAGTTGAAAGGCGCGGTACAGTGTGAGGTGGACGTTGATGTTGGAGCTTCCATCCGTGAGGAGAAGAACGCGTTTTTTTGCTCGTGGTCGTAATTTAGAGTTTTTGTTTTGGAACAGCTTCGTGCGACATATTTCAAAGGCTTCTTGAGTGTTTGTCTTGTGGCCAATGAAGTGAACTTTGGTGTGTAGATTGTATTTAGCTGTTTGTGGGTCGGTAAAACTGAAGTCCACCTTGGCCTTGTCTGAGTATGTGACGGCGGCATAATGAGTATTCGGGCTTGCTTTATCGATCAGCCTCTCTAAAGCTTTGACGCCTCTGTAGAAATCGCGTTTACGAATGGAATTGGACGCGTCGAACACAAGTGCGACATCGTAGTAAGTTTGATCGACACTCCTCCGGTGTCGACGTCGGACCATGTTCTGGATAAAAAATCGTTCAATTTTCTTGGCAGTGACACGTTTTGTTGGTACTCTTTGAAGTCCTGTTAAAACAATATTTACACCATTAATTCGATGTTTGACCTAAATCCTGGCCAAAACGAGTCACTCAATGATGTATTAATTCAGTTCTCAGAAAGCTTTAGTCTGTGAATACAGCCGCCTCTTATTGCTTCCGGTCGCTTTGGGCGTTTCTGTATTTCCAGGCTAAAAGAGAACTCTCTGAACGACTTAAGAACAACTGAGCACGTTTACATTCGATAATAAGAGCGTATGGAGAATCGACTAGAGTCGCCAAGAGTGCATGTGAGTTTTAGGTTTGACTGAGCTCTTGAATAATAGTGATAATAATAACAATAATAATAACTTTTTTGTAGTGCGACGTTTTATTGACAATTCTAGGTCTTCGGTTTGCTCCGTAACTTAAGAAATTAAAGACGGATTTTGCTCTGATCAGTCGATTTAGTTACATACAGTGTTTGTCGTTCTTCCGTATCAGAAGATGCTTGAATTATTTCTCCATTTAATATATACAGCGATTAATTGTTATATTCTCAAGGTATACACAAATAGAGACGTTTTTAGACTACGTAGGTATGGATTTCATGTAGTGCGACCTTTATCTTTATGTAGCTCATCGCCTTTCGTTTGTAAGCGCAGAAGTTCTACAAATAATTCTGATTAAACTAGTTGTGAGAGCGCGACAATAACGTATTCTATGCTTGCATCAGTACCACTTGTGCCTCGTTTCGTGCCGGATTACTTATTGTCTTCATCTCCCAGTGAAGCACAGGTACTTGGATTTTCGTGATATCATTCAAGGACTTTGTTTTTTACTATCATTTTCAACCATTTAAGGGTTTCCGTCTTGAGCGGCTCGGTTCCGGTAAATGGCTGTTTTTGATGTTGAATCATCCAGTTGTTCACTGCGCCAATTTCTTTCTATATGGCTGGACGATAAAAAGAGGAACGTAGTGCTAAGCACGCTTAATGTGGTGCTCTATTTACCTCTTTAATTATGGGCGTCTTTGGAAATTCACTTATAGTGTTGCGCCAATTTACACAAAAGGCCGCTTCATCAAACGGAAGATCTTTTCAATTCTAGATCAAAGGAACGAACGAGCGTATATCGGCACGACTTGCGGTAATAGCTAACAAGTGCTTAAACTCACTTGACTGATGAGAAATTCCGCTTTTCTTCGTCTTTTCCCACACAAAGCAGTGTGAAAACATAACTAGTAACAGCAATAAAAATAGCTTAAGCAGGGACATCTTATCTGACGACTTCACAGCTTGTACTCCGCTCAGGCCCGATGGTTCGTTCTAAGGAGTGCCCAGCGCTTTGCGTCTGCCTAAAGCTCGAATATTCTCCGGGAGTTATGCTTGATTTTATCTCCATTGATATAAAGTGTTAACAGGTTAATGCTACTCAATAAAAGTGCCTTAGTTTGGTTTATATTTCACGCCCTTTGGTGTTGAAAATTAATTTGTGGCTACGTCTAGAAACTACCGCCCAATTCTTGAATTTGTCATCGTTCGGAAATAGCCAACGCCTTTGGCAGTATTAAAAACCATACCTATGCAGTCAGTGGCCTGCATTGTTTATTTTACCTCTTTCTTGGTTTGGCAAGAAGGCGAGAAATAAATGGTGCCGTATCCATAACAATAGCAAGCGTTGACGTTGGTGAGATTTTTCACTGATCAAGAGCACGGAACAACTTCTTTCGTCTGAACAAACATTATGAATTTAAGATGTCCTGAAGGTCGGTAGAAATACTTGTGTTTTGATTGATAGTCACCAGCTGAGGTTTCCTTCAACACTCAATAATGGAGTAAGAGTTATGCACCGAAATTATTGTTTAAAACTACTTGAAAATATTCCGATTGAATGTTTGTACATTTTTCTTTGATGCTAACAAATGGAAAATTGCTCAGTCAGATCAGTATTTTTAAATAATACCACGACAGTTGATCTGTTGGTTGACAGAATTGGAATGTTCTACATCAAGTGGGGAAATTTGACCACCCCAAAGCCGAGTTTTGTGTTCTCTCG
>Ga0099808_1073219_pt1 | contig 11629 bp, 13 predicted proteins | sample OrbTnscriptome_2_FD_81140 | JGI IMG/M metagenome (GOLD analysis project Ga0099808, IMG submission 81140) | Coral microbial communities from Puerto Morelos, Mexico - Orbicella T R B metatranscriptome (Eukaryote Community Metatranscriptome) | ecosystem: Host-associated > Invertebrates > Cnidaria >...
GTGCTGTTGTCGCTGTGTATCTCCTTGTAGAGGAGTCCACACCCACATGGGTAAATGGTGGATCTGTCAGAGCGACTCATGCTGACGGGAGTTGGGCCATAATCTGTTCACCAGGATGAGCATTTTGCTTGCGACAATTCATGCAATTCGCCGAAACCCTCCATACTGCCAAGAGACCATGTGCTATCCAGAATCTCTGTCGGATGAGGGCCAGAACTTGAGAAGGACCACAATGCCCCTGTTGGCTATGACAATTCTGGATGATCAAATTTGTCACGTGATGTTTACTTGGAAGAATAACAGGGTTCTTCGTTTGGAAAGAAACAGGAGCATTCTCGAGGTGACCTCCTACTCTTAATATTCCCTCAGCAACGAAAGGGTTCGAGTTGCCTATTGGACTAGACCGTGGAACACACTTCTTCTGGTTCCCCGATGCTCTTTGGCCTACCACAGCCAGCTCTGCTGGAAATGAATCATGCTGGACAGCTTTGACGATGATACTCTCTGCAGCAATAACTTCACTGACAGTCGAGGGCCCCTTGGGAATGCTCTCTGGATCCTTCTTAAGGAGGCCAACCAAGTACTTCTTGAAACATACTAACCAGGCTATGGCCTTTCGAAGACTGTCCCAGGATGAATAGCGGGACAACGGCAGTTCCAACATTTTACCCTGGTCGATCACGTTCACACGACCAGGGCATTTTCTGCATTCACTGTCATCTTGAGGCAATTCTGGCAACTAGGATGGTTGTTCAGGCCAATTTTCCTTGTCCTTCCACAGAAACTTTGGGTTGTGAAGCCACAGCTCCAACTTGTGTAGTTCGGAACCTTTCGCCCCTCTGGACGCGATGTCGGCAGGGTTTGCAAAGGTGTCAACATGTCGCCATGGACGTGGTGTGGATTCATCATGTGTCGTTGTGACTCTGTTGCCAACAAACGTGTGAAATCCTCTTGATTTGTTGCAAATGTACTGCAAGACTACGGTAGAATCCGTCCAGTAGATTGTGTCATGTATGGGATACTCTAACTCGTTCCGAATCAGGCAATTCAATTTCACAGCGACCAGTGCAGCTGCTAACTCAAGACATGGTATGGACACCACTTTCAGGGAAGTGATGCAAGATTTGTGAAGAACAAAAGAAAAATGGAGAGCACCCTTGTCATCGACAATTCGGAGGTAGGATACTGCTCCATAACCATATTCAGAAACATCTGAGAAATGATGTAACTGAACGTTGACAACCATACCGAATTCTGGTGGCTTGAAACATCTGGGAACTGATATTGTTCTCAAACATGCAAGTTCCTTCAGCCATCCTTGCCATACAATAGAATCTTCATCAGAAATCTCTTTGTCTCAGCCATACTTCTGCTTACATAGGCTCTGCAACAGGCTCTTGGATGGCAGAATGATGGGCACGACGAACCCAAGAGGGTCGTACATGGAGCTTACAACTGACAAGATTCCTCTACGTGTGGGGGCTTTTCCTTCATCCATGATGCAAAAGTTAAAGTCGTCTGTTTCCATGGCCCACTGCACTCTCAAAGTGCGTTCTACAGGGAGATCCTCCAAATCCAAGTTGACAACAGAGGGCGCTCTCTCTGTCACTGGAACAGTGGCGATTACTTTCCTGTCATTACTAATCCATTTGGTAAGCTGAACCCCTCTTGACAGCAATTCCTGTAACTGGCCAGACAAACGTGCCGCTTTGTCAGTCGTAGGGACAGACTTAAGGTATCAGCCAGGGTTCAAAGTGCAAATTTTGGAAATGTGTTTTTGAGACATTCAGATAAAGCTTCTCAAGAGCTTTCTTTTTATAAAAATTCCACCAAAACATATTATTTCAGTGCAAAGTTATTAGACGTTGAAGTTTACTACACGTTAATTGTTTTAATTATCCGCTGACAAGTCCTGTCATTTTGGAGTAACTAAACCGAACAATGGCATATACAACATGCATTTGCAACCTGCAAAACAGTCAACAGACTTGCGCATAAACAACTACATTTGAATCATGTGGTGCCAGAATGACCAAAGGAGGAATAAACCTATACATTGAGTTTGAGAAACATAAGCTCGATCAGATAGCTGCAAGAAACATTAGAGTGTATCTAGAGAAACGTGTGGCTTTCTAGAAGTAAAACTACGGCATCTCCGAAGAAAAACGTACGAGGACAAACATTATGATATCACATGATAAGAATAGAATCTACCTACTGCTTGCAAACAGTTCTAATCACAGCCAGGCCCGGTGTCACAATATATAATGCAAGGAAGCAAAATGTTCACGAAAGGTTTTGTATTTTGTCCCTCGAAAGCAAATACTTTGAGACTTGAACAAATCTTGCAATATAAGTGAGCCTAAACAATGCATAAGTACATGGCAAACACTAAAGGCAAATAATACACATTTGTGTACCGCAGTAGTCATGCAGGTCTGTCGCACCTTTTTATTTATACATGGAACGAGAATTGTGAATTAACTAACCTCTGATATCTGGCCGTAAGATACAGTGTTTTCCTGCTACGTCCCACGTAAAGATTTGGCCTGCTGCATATCACCTGTCAAACGCCTATTGTTATTGCAAGATGATCCCTCTCTGGTAAACATCAACATGGACATTTAGGCGTTATAATCCTATTGCAGGTAAGAAGCCACAAAAGATATATTTTTCTTTTTTCTTGGAATGAAAATTTCGAAAAGTTAAGCGTACTTTTTTAACTCCAAGTCAGCAGACCCTGGACCGATTTGGCTGAAATTTGGCCAGCTTATTGTCAGATAGTTTTCCTCAAAAACTGTGTCTGCGATTTGTGTTTTCTTTTTCCGTTTTTGAATAATCGTCATTTTTTCAAAGGAAGTGCTGATGATTTGTCTCCTCTGACTTTATCCTATTGTTAAAAAAGAACAAATGCACCTGTCAAAAATCTGAGACGTGGTTTTTTAGAAGAACATGTCAAGAAGCAAATGCGATGTTTATCGTTCTCTTTCACTTATTCTTAGTGGGACTGGAGTTGAATTTACACAGACATATGCTTTCCCAAAAAACGTCTCGATTACGCTATCTCTTATGATTTTGAGATTTTTAAAGGAACTAGCCATAATCCGGAACTATTAAGCTTTCAGAAAATGTGTGGGTTGTAGGGGTGTATATGAAAAATGAAAGTGCTAGTGCAATCCGTGCATGGACGGTCCTGAAGGGTGGCTGATACCTTAACACAGTTGTCTACGTAGAAGTTCCAGTCAACAGTGGTAGTGGTTTCCACATCAAATTTGCCCTGATCCGAGGCCGTCTTCTTGAGACAAAAACTTGCGTAACTTGGAGACGACATGGCTCTGTACAAGTGCACTAGCGTCTGGTAATCAACTGGCTCTTTGGAGAGATCATTGTTTGGCCACCACAGGAATCTTAATGCGTTACAGTCATCGGGAGCTACCCTCACCTGGTGGAACATGCCTTCCACATCAGCAACCATGGCTATGGGTTCTTGGCAAAAAAGTATAATAATGCCCAAAAGTCCATTCGTTAGGTCTGGACCTTGAAGAAGCTGATCATTCAAGGAGGTGCCTTTAAACTTGGCTGCGCACAGTCAAACACGACTCTCACTTTCCCTGGTTTTGGAGTGTGAAAAACTGGATGGTGGGGTAAGTACCAGACTGGTGTATCCTTCACAGCTTCCTGTTTGTTACAAGGAACTCGTCTTGCGTAACCGCTGGAGACATAACAGTTGATAATGTCTCTGTACTTCTCAAAGAGGTGAAGGTCGCGCTGGAGTCTTTTCTTTAAGTAGTGCAATCTTCCTAATGCAAATTCACGATTGTTCGGGAGATTTACTGACTTGTGCCTCCATGGCAACTGCAACTGATAGCGGCCATTCACGAGCTTTAGGGAATTTTCCATCTGCGCCAGTGCTCTTTGATCTTCAACTGACATTGCAACCTTTGAGGAGAGCATAGGCTTCTCAAAGTCACTCCTAAATATGCTTTCCATTTGCTGATGAAGAGTTTTGTCATCATAGCGAACAAAGTTCACACTAAAGCAATCTCTATCACACGAGTTCAATGGTCCCATCAGAGTCCAAACAAGTGGGGTACACACAGCATAAGGTTGACCATGCCTGCTGTGCCTCTGATCACACACCCAATGAGCTTCAGGAACATCGCTGCCAATGAGCACCGACACTTTATCAGATTGCATTCTCAGAAAGTCTATTCCTTTCAGATGAGGTCACTTAGCAGTATATTCCTTGGTTGGTGGACTACCTTGAGGTAAACACAACGTATCCACTGTCCAGACTCTATCTAACACAATTTCTTCTTCCATTTATAATCCTCAAACAGACAAAGACAACTTGAATCCCTTTCGAGTGTCGGATGCACCATTTACGATCACTAGTGAGAATTCCTTAGGATGGCCATCTACTTGGAGTTTCTTCATTAGACTCGCATCACAGAATGTAATGTCCAAACCAGGATCCAGTAGCACATTTGCCACAGTTGTGTTGTGCTGACCTTTTCCTTTCATGATGACTGGAATGATTCTTAAACAATCATTCTTCTTGCCAGAGTCTGTAGCACCACACCGACTAGTGTCCCCAGCCCCGCTGACAGTGCTCGTTCTAGTCTCCCCGACTCCACTGATGGGTACTCTTTCCAGTCTCTTCTGAGGTGACTGCAGGATGCTTAGGAGGGGTGCTATCATTGTTGCTCTTCTTCTTAACGTGCAACATGGTGTGGTGTTTCCATCCACATCCATTCACTTGACACATCATTTTACTTTTGCAATCCATGGGCATGTGACCGCATCTAAGACAGTTGTTGAATAGTCTTGCTTGTTGAACAAAGCTTTTTCTTTCTTCTGGGCACTTTGCTTTTGTGAGCTCACATTTCCACAGTCTATGTTGACCAGAAGACGAAGGACAAATTACGATAGGAGCTGCGTTCACTTGAGGACCGTCTTCAGACTGCGTTGCAAAGTATTTCCTTTCGAGGAAGGTGGCTTTACTTTGGGCAGTGGCTCAGAGCTCTGTTCCTTGTCTGGTGTTGATCCAGCTATTCATCTGTACGTAGTGTTTGCCCACAAAGCTTTCTTTCAACAAAACCAGCTAAATCCATGGAGGTAGGTTCTGTTCCAGCTAGGGTTAATGGGCCGGCTCTGTCTGCCCATTTAGACTGCAGATGAACAGGGAGGAGCTTCAGCACCTTTGCGAGATTTTCCGAGCTGTTTTTTTTTTTTCTTTTTTTTTTAACATCTGCCTCATAGCCCATTTGAACAAGAGTCAGAGCACAATTCTGCATTTGAATGGACAGGTCTGATAAACCAATGACGTTAGTACAGTCAAACCTCAATTATCCGGACCTCAATTATCCGGACTATTCAATTATCCAGACTTTTTTCTCTGGTCCCAATTTTTTCATGAAAAGCCCAATAATCCTTTCAAAAGACTGTTGAAACAGCATATTATCCTGTGCGCTTTTCAAAATTTGCAAGTGCGACAAGACAAAGAAATATTCTGATGCATTCAGCTGATATCTGATTGGCTCAATCGTTTTGTTACCAAGGGAATTTCATGCTTGATTAGTTCCTTCCGCGTGGGTTATGTAAACACACGAGCAATCGATTGTAAACTCAAATCAAAAACGTGTCTACGAAGCGAAAGCGATTAAAGATCAGCAGATAATTATTTCACGTTTGGATAAAGGAGAGAAGGGAACAAATTTAGCTCAAGAATTTGGCATCAGCAAGCAGCAGATCTCTGACATATAGAAGAACAAAGACAAGATCCTAAAATTTACTGACAGCATTGAGACAAACGAAGGATTAAAACGAAAGTCCCTGATCAAGCTATAAGTCTTTGAAGCAAACAAACATGCTTGAACATTTTAGACCTTTGTAAATACCTGAACTGAAGGTTTTTATTTGTAAATACATACAGGGTGTGTAGATTTCACAATTAAAATGATGTTTTCTTTGCTGTATACCTTTTGTTTACATTTCTACTTCATTAATAAACATGTCGATTATCCGGACTATTTACTGAGGTCTTGACGAGTCCTTATAATCGAGGTTTGACTGTATTCTTGATCTGAGGACCTTCCACTATCTTTGTGATGTGTGTGTGCACAATGATGTGTTTCTGTCCAAGTCTATGGTGCAAGATCTCTTGGGCTTTGCTGTAGCCTTGTTCTGGTCCGGAAATTGTGCCACAGGTTTTAATGGGTTCCCTAACCTTTCCAGTACAATGTTGAATAAGGTAAGCCAGCCTCTTAGCGATGCTGACCTTGAAGTTGTTTATGAACAACCAGTAGTTAAGCGGGTTACCATCGAAGGTCAATCTTGAATTTTTATCTTGGCTATTGGATGTTTCATTTGACGTTCCATCTTGTGGCGCTTTAACAGATTCTTTAACTCAACTTCACGACAAAGCAGCTTGGCTTTGGCCTTTATTGATCAATCACTTGCGTGTGAACTTGTCTTGGAACTCTTCAACTTTCTGCTACTTGAGCTGACTACTGATCATGTGACAATCTGTGATTTGGCATTATCACTATATTCTTGGCAAGGAACTACTGAAGTTTCATCTGTGGTACGTTGAACGGATTGCGACCATTCTTCAAAACGTTCTTTGAATTCGTTTTTACCTGTCATTATGCTGTGACAAGCATTGAGTGCATCTGATTTAACTTCAGGGTCATTGGCAAATTGATGATATTTGTCGTAGGCTTGAAGACATCTCGCAAACGCGATTTCAACATCTTTCTTCTTCTTACAAGCCTCATGATAATTTTTAGCGTTCTGCATTAATAACTCAACGTCTTAACCTGTTTAATAACCTGTTTAGGTGGCCAAGGTGACCAGCCCGACTTCTCTTCAGGGACAACATTCTTTCACTCCTTACGGCGTCCCCTTGTCTGTTCGATGAATTTTCCATTGACGTAATTCCACTAACATCAGAAACTGTAACCAACGCACCGGCAATAATTTAGGTCGTAAAGAAGTTTAATGCAATTGCAAACAACTCAAACTCTTAACTTAATTTCACATGTCGTTGCCAGTGGTTTCTAGGATAAAGGTAACTAACATAATACATTAAGAGCGGAACAATTAATTACAGCAATGGAAATAACATAGGAAATATGAGACAAACAAAGAAAGAGAACATTACATCTGGATTCACAATGTAAGTTTTTGAACTTGCAGGTTCTTCAATGTCCCAGTACTGATGAACAAGGCTGCTTAGCTTATCTGAATCACTCAGGAAGAAAGTAAAGTTGGCATGGATTCTCTCTGCCTTCCCATCTGGGTTACTGATACAAGTCCACCCCAAGTCCAAGTCAGTCTAGCAATGGGTTCTCCAGGTCGACCTTTCACATCTTTCAACGAGTACAGCAAGTCTGCTTGGTCCAGTCCAATTAACAAGGAAACTTGATGCCTTGCAAGTGTTTCCACTTGGACTGATACCTTCTCCAGTTGACGACTTCCATGTTGCCTGTGACTCTCTCTGTTGTGTAGGCTGACGCTTGTTTGGACTCCTTTCCATTCAAACTGCTAATTGTAAACTCCACCTCTGTTGTTTCAAACTTCTCCTGGTTGTCGTTCAGAACGGTTACTGTTAGCTCATGTGGACTTCCTTCAAGTCCAAGTTCTGCTGCAATGTCACTGTTCAAGTAGGTTTGCTGCTGCTGTCATCCAAGAGTGCATTTACTTTGATTTTTCTTTTTCCACTAGTCAAGTACACAGGGACAGTTCTCAATGCCACAAATTTGGTAGAGAAGGCAGGCTCTGCTCCAGTAGTGGTCTTGTGGGTTTTCTTGTGCGGCTCCCCTTCTCTAGCAGGGCCACTTGTGACACTTGTTGATGCATTCAGAAGGTTCACTCTACTTTGTTTCTCTGTGTTCACCCTTGGTACTGGGTCCTCATGAAACATCCGATAATGGTGGGACCGGCACCCATTTATTCCACAAGATTTGCTTTGGAAACATGACTCTCCACGATGGCCATCACTAAGACACCTGAAACACAGCTTATGCTCGGTTGCCACATTCCATCTATCATTCGCTGTTGTCATCTTGAAGTTTTCCCTCTTCCACAAACCATGGTGCTCTTTGCACAATTTGCACTTCCTTGTGGGCTTTTTCTTGGAACTATGATGTGTCACAGTTAAAAAGGTTCTCTCTCTCTTTGTTCCATCTTTAAGAACACCTGCTATGGTCTCAGAGGCTGTTGTCATGAACTCTGACTCCCGGTCAATGAACTCCCTTAATGCATTCACATGTTCACTCTTTCTGCTATCACAAATCCATTGCTTGTATTTTGCAAGAAGGTTCATCTTGAACTTGCGTTGGAGCCTGATGTAGAGTGATCCATTACCAAGTTCTGCCTGTTGTTTAGCATCTGTTAAGTTCACAACTAATGCATCCAGTAGCTCAACAAACTTCTCGAGATCCTTCTCGCTCCCTTCTCTTATCTGTTTGAAGGCTTCTAACTCTTCGAGATGTAGTGTGAGAACTCTACGTTTCCCACCATACTTCCATTGGCCTTGGCAGCTTCATATACTGCCTCAGAATGACCAAGATTCTCAATAACCTTCAGGGCTTCACCTTGGTGGCATTCATGCAGTCTTAACAACTTGTATTCAGGTGTAGCTCTGGCTTGGTCAACATACGAGTAAAAGGCTGCCTTCCAAGTCTCATAAGGCTTCTTATTTCCAGCAAATTTGGGAATGCTTACTCCCTTAAGTACTGCTGAGGAAACAATACCGAGCTGGTCATTGGCAGAGTCTAATGGCTGGCTTGTGCCAGGGGTTGACTGAAATTGCTTATGACTTGACAAAGGTTGTACTTCAGTTTGGGTTCCAGCTGCTGTTTCATACTCATGATGCGAAGATGCAATGGGTGGAAATACAGCAGATGATTGTACTGGCACAGTCAGACATAAAATGCCTTGCAAATATTCTCTTTCAAGCATGTACTCGCCGTCTTTTTTACCTGCTTTTGACTTCTTCGTGGCATAGGTGGTAATAGATAACAATAGCACTGGCTTTTCATTTAATTCAAAAACTCATTTATAATTCATGAGCCTGACAACCTGTCACGTCCACTAAAATCAATCATGTGCAGGTGTTTTATACCCCTGCAAAACACCGTCTAACGAAAAAGCCTGGGGGCAGCATTTGATTTCAATCCCTGGGGAGAGCGGGCCTGATTTTATTTTGCATCATTGGTATTCTTTATATGAAAATTTCATCCTCATTAGTATTCATTATATAAAGAAACTCCATCTGCTGTCAAATCCTTCATTTCAGCAGTGTAAATAAGTTCAACCTGCAAAGTAATACACAAACATCAGACAAAATGCTTACTAACACTCTAGGAGAAAGCAAACAAAATTTATTCAACTACCTGTACTCATTCTTGTCCATTAGCAGAGAGGTATCAGTACCATTTGTCTCTTCCTGAAAGTGCTGAATGCCACACACAATGCTGTACAGTGACCATGTTGACTTTGCGGCAGCATTTTCAATTAATTGCCCCTCTTCCTTGGCATTTTTAGGCTTCCGAAAAGCTTTGGACTAGGATGCCATGTCCTGTTCAGTTAGTAGAAGAAAGTTCAAAACACATGTGAGATTTGATTTTCTTGCTTAATAATTTCCTACATGATATTTTTTTCATATGCTAATTTCCAACGTTTGCAAAAGCATCATTGTTATCATCTCTATTGGGACTCACTTTTCTAGGAATGTCTTTGAAGACGTTCAATAAACTCGCAGTTGTGTGTTTTATTGGGTCTAAAATCACTCGCCTTCAGCTGGTGATTTTAAACCCGATAGAACACTGCTGCTTGTTTATTAAACATTACTTGATTTCATAAGAAACATATTTTCTAAATATTTCAATGCAGATCTTGCCAGTCAATTCAACAACTTGGCTTTTAAGTGGCCTGCTAGCCCACTGGGCTAGGAAAGTACTTTATTCACTAGCCAAATGAAACCTTTCACACTAGCCCTGGGATTCGGGCTAGCAGATTTTTTTAGCCCTGCAAGTGGACACTTCAAGGGCTTTTTACTAAAAGCTTAGCTCAGACTCCTTTAACATTGTTTAGTGATGTCATTCAAAGCTAAGTAGATTATTCCAGATCGATGCATTGACTGACTGGACATTGTACTATGAGCAGTCTTTAATCTTGCACTGTGTTATAAAAGGATTAATAATTAACTTTTATTGGACAATACAGTGAAACCTGTATATAACGGCCCTTTATCATATGGCTGTGTCTCACAAGGATTGGGAACTACCAAATTCACGAATTTGATTGGCTGAAATCGATATTGACTGCGGTCTAGATTTTCCCATCTAGACCGGCATCTGTAGACCGGTTTCATTTTGCATTGAAAAAGTAGCAAACTGAAATACAAAAATGTGCACCATTTTCTTTTATTGTCTTCTCAATCATTTATGGAAGTGCCAAAAAGCTTGATGACAAAAAAGAAGTAAAGAGGATGAGCAAATTTTGGGCAGGTTTAAGTCAAGCTCATTGCCGTTCACTAGCAAAATGTCAGCAAACCATTTACATTAAACGAATTAAAGTTTTCTTCTTTGCCATATAATAAGAGCTAAGTATATAGCGGTCATCCTGTGTTAACGGTCACTGAACAACTTCCAAAAATTGTCCCTTATAATTTACTGTTAAGTTGACCTGCATATAGCGGTCACCTGTATACTACGGATGCGGTCACCCTTTAGACTTCCTGAATCCACAATTTCATTATCTTTTACCTCTATATTGGTCACAAAATTGGATCACAATTAATGAATAATGACGAGCTTTATTCATCACCTTGTTAAATGGCAGCCACCAAGGCGGGGGTCTACTAATACATGTCATCGCCTGCGTTCCAACACATGCATGTGGCAGATAACATCAAAGGAGGGGGACATGGGGAATTGCGGTGTTACAGTGTGGATGTTTTTTTAATTCGGTGACGCGGTGAATAAAATCTCAACTGTGGTGTTGCGGTGATCTCAAACCCTACGGTGTGTGATGTTTGTGTTTTTCACACTGTGGTGTTTGGTGAAATGAAATTGTTTGTGCTGGGGGTTTTTTATTTACCTTTCTCAAACCTAAATTTGACCCAAATTTAGCATGTAAACTTCATTAATCGATGCTAATTTATGACAAACACGTACCATTGAGGTAAATAATTTGTAAAAAAATACATACCATCACTTTCTAGTCAATCTTCAATATGCTTCGGCTGCCAATCCAAAGCTGTTTTCATTTATACGTACTGCTAGCCGGAGCTCAGTGTTTGGTAGGCACATGGAGGAACGAGGACAGAAACAATGTGCTTATTTTGTGGAAAATTGTTGAGGTATAAAAGTATTATTTTAAGTGTAGATGAACGAATCATGGCGCTAAAAATGCATGTTGCGGTGACGGTGTTTCATTGACTTTTCTTGCGCTGATGCGGTTTTCATTAATTTTCCTTACTCTAACTGTAACAACACAACCATAACCACACTGTTTTCACTTTCGTCATAGTTACCTGATTATAACATTGTACTGTACTTACCTCTTTCAAATTGTTGTCAATAAATGTAAATTGAGTGGTTTTCCACTAAGAAACGTT
>Ga0099808_1064294_pt1 | contig 11620 bp, 6 predicted proteins | sample OrbTnscriptome_2_FD_81140 | JGI IMG/M metagenome (GOLD analysis project Ga0099808, IMG submission 81140) | Coral microbial communities from Puerto Morelos, Mexico - Orbicella T R B metatranscriptome (Eukaryote Community Metatranscriptome) | ecosystem: Host-associated > Invertebrates > Cnidaria >...
TTTGCATTTGTCTTGACTGCGTGCCAAAAGGAAAAGTATTGATTCGAACTTACGAAATTGTTGTGAAAAGGTAGGTGCTTGATTTATAGCCATGATTTACGAAATTTTGAAAGTGCTTGCCAATTTTACATTGGATAACTCGATGATTCTTCTAAACTCTTCTAAAACAGTCTTCATTTGACGACGGAACCAGCTGCTGTGATCTCGGTACAAGCTACTTTGTTTGGTTGCTCAGACCTCAAGCTAAGCTTGTCGGAAGTGACTTTGAATCGGGGTTAGTTTTTGTCTCACTTCTTTCAGAAATGTTTCCGTGTCCGGCTTAGCGGAAACAAACCTTAGTTGCTGGAAAGACCTCTATCTACCGATCCATCCGAAGATGAAAACGATCAAGAGGACGGGATGAATTTTTTCAAATAATCGCTCACAAAAGGCAAAAAAACAAACTTAAAAGAACGAAAACAACACCAGGTAATGTTATATCGCATTTACTGAGTCATGTCTCTTCTATTCACTGCTTAGAGTAATCAAGATTCGCTGAATTCTACACAGATGTGCTTACATTCAAGGTTCTGTGATGTTTCCAAGATGGCCGTTACATGCGGAGAAAATTTACAGCACGTATGTTCATGACTTGTAGCGGTAACTGTTCAGCTTACTTTTAATTCCTGATAACATTACACAGAACTTTTTGCATGCCTCCTTTTAAAACAGCTAACTACAAAAGCTACATGTTCTATTTATTCGTCATCACTGTTGTTCATGTTCTCCTTTAGAAATCGCATCGATTTCCGTACGTGACAATGCCGATATCGCCTGGACTCTTCTCCGTGACAAGACCCGCCATCGTAATGAAATGTTTCTCCGTATGCCTCTCCCATTTTTCTCTTGAAACTTGGAAAAGTTTCCTTGTGTATTTTTGCTTCCTTTTCCGATGCATGCTTTGATTTTAAAATGTCCCCTGATGTTTCTTGGTTGCTTCCTCTAACCGAATGCAAGAATGTTTTGTGTCGCCGATTTCTTCCTCAAGCTTCTTGGCCGCCCTTGTGTAGTATTTTCTTCTGCAACGTTCACCAACTTCGGTGGGCTGATCTTGCTGGGCGGAATTCTCCTTCTCTTCCACTCCGCCGGTTTTGCAGTTTTTGGATTTATCACTCATCATTGCTTTAGATCCGTCAGTAAGGCAACAGTTGAGTTTGTGGATTGAGCGAAGTGTGCAAAGATGTTCGCAAGCTCAAAGTGAAATTCAAATGTAATCACTTACACCGCATAATCCGGCCAAAAATTTAAATTAATAACCTAAATAACTCTGATTTATAATTATCACCAACCGCTGACCGAGCAGCCCAGCCCGAAGAATCGGAATATTCACAACCTCGTTCCCAGGGTCTGTATTCCTTATTCCCACTCTTTAGAGCCTGGTGCGACGAAGGTTGGTGTTCGTACCCAGGGTCCTCTCTTGTTCAATTTTGGGATTAAATTAAACGACGTCTACAAAACAGCTATTTTTTAAAAAAATCTATAGGTATTCTTACATGTATAGAATGGTAACTAACCAGGGCTGACTCCAGTGGTCGCTTTCCATTAGTATTAATTCCAAAACACAAGGATTCTTGAAACATCAGGATATAGTTGAGGCAGTCTGAGTGATAAATAACACGACCTTGCTATTTAACACTGAAGCTGTCTCAAACACATCTTTTAAAATGTTGCAAGAATTCTAGTTGTGTAAAACATCAAGATGGTCCACAACCATTTAACATAAAACAAACAAGATGTCACAAAAGAAATTTTAACTTGCTTAAAATTAAATTAAAGTAGCTTTGTGAAGAACTTATGAAATATATCTATAAAAACGAAATCTTTTATTTTATATAACCAGACGCTTTCTTTTCCTTTACATAACTTGCTTAAAATGGGTTTATCTCTCCATATATGAATACCTTGGCGAGAAATGGCGATACAGCACACTCGAACAGAGCGAAGCATACCTAATCAATACACAAGTAAGCGGGTAAGACTCACACAACAAAGGCTTTTATCACACTAGTTCTCATAACGTTTCTTAACAATCACTTCTGAAAACGCCTCGGTAGAATGAAAAATTATATATATGAAATAATTGGCCAATATAGTGATGCAGTAAATATTTTTTACTAATGAATTCGTGATCGGCTTTAACGGCATTAACTGCGAAAATTTCATCTTAACCAGCCAACTGCTTGAAACCGTCATTGCAGAAATCTCTTATAATGTGGCTTACATTTTGAACTTTTTTCTCCACATTTAAAGCTTACTAATCGTATTCTCGATGTTGGACTGGGACTAGCTTGCAACTGAGGCTAATGAGAGGAGTCTTTTCAAATGCAAATGGCATTAAGACGAAATCTGATAGAAAATGGTCTATTTCAGGTTTTAGTGGACAAAAATCTGGTACCAGAATAATTCTAAGTATTTTACAGTCATTTTTACATTTTCTTAAAGGTAAATACATAAATAATTGCCTGAAATAACACCGAAAACAATTTCCCATGGGAACGAGAGAAAATGAATTTCAAAGTTCAGAGAACTTGTGCAAATACAGGCAAAATTTCATCATCAGTTTCATTTCACCAGTACTTTCAAGTGTTCCATACGAAGTTCAACATTCGTTTTCGACGCTTGGTGTTGCTAGAAATGATTTTTTTTTTTGAGAAGATATTTAAAACAGTCGTACAGAAGTTTGCAGTACGATGTAATAATCTTGGTACTAGCTTTTTGTCCACTCGTTACTTGAACTTCTGGTGGATTCCGTCTTAATCTCTTTTAAGGTAGCTCCGTAAGGTAATCATTTATGGCGTTGCGCGCGCAAGTGTTATGTTTAGATTGCTGTTTTTGCATTCGCTTTCACACCTAGTCCTCTCAAACTTATTACATGTAATAAGCAATGATTAAATAGTGTTTTGCTATCATCTCTGTTAAAATTTGGGGATTTAGTCTTAAATTATAAACGCCCAAACAAATGCGTTTTTTACTGTTTTTATGGCCTTATTTGTGATTTTCATGAATTTCCTTCGGTGAAATCTTCCAAAATTTTTACATCACATCGCTTCCAGCGGGATACGCATTTTAAACACGAAAAAAGTAGGGTTTGTAAAGGCAGTTTTTTCGATATTTTCAAATTTATGTCTTTTAACGCTGCAAAAAATCTGGTGTCATAGATTTCCCTGAAAAACGAGCTCCGACTGAAATAAAATATCTACTACCACTCTGCCAAATTTTACGGAATTTCACCGAAGGAAACGCGAGAAAATTCACTGTCAGTTTTGCTTTTTGTGCTCATGTTGACGTAACAAAATATCGAAAAACACTGACGTTTTCCTTTGAGCGCGCGCAGATTACTTCCTCAGTGCTCGCGCGATCGTAAAACTATAGGGAGCCACCTTAAATGATATTCCCCCGCATTGCAAGCTAGTTTCAGTCCAATACCGAGAACACGAATATGGACTGTTCTGTGAAGTTTTGCTTTCGTCAGGTACAGCTTAAATTGGTTTCCTTTATTTTAGTAGGAAAATATATTTATTCCCTACCAAACCCCGCCGGCTAATGTCGAACATATTGTAATTACAGAAATTCACAGTCGAATCAAGTCCCATACATACACTGTAATCATAGCTTTGTTTGCCTCCCAATCAAAAAATCATCAAAAACTGTGAAACCATCCTTTGAGTTAGCTGTTAATTTTTTTTCACACACTCATACTCAACGAAGATCCAGCAAGCTGTAATAAAAATAACAATCCATCATTTCCTAATGACACAATCTCCATTGTCATCGATTCCTGTGATAAATCTTTGGTCATCTACTCGTAGGTTTATCATTTGGATTTCCTTCAGTGGGTCTCTGATCTCCGATGCGCCTGAAATGTAGAGTTCGACGGGGACTTCATCTTTGCTGTGAACGGCCGAGTATTTATATTTTCCACCGCCTTCTGAGCGTCGATGAACAATGCGGTATTCAGCAAAACCTGTAAAAAGTTCAGTGGCATTTACACTATAATTAATTGTTTTGACAATGACATCGGTCGGAAAAAGTACTCGTAGAACAATCGTATGTTCCGAATGCAATTAACCAATCAGAAAACTGCACGAGCGCTCACGAGAGCAGTCGTTATCAGAATATGTTATACGATTAAGGGTGAAGGTTATAGATTGTCCTGATGTATTACTAAAATCTCAAAACTTTCATCGGTAAAGGGCATGGCAATCAATATAACGGAATTTAATAGTTGCAAATTATAATTAACTCATCATTAATTTGCGTACCGTCTAAATTTCCAGCTTCTGCCGTTTGCCATTCTTCTACTGATAAATAATTGATCAAATCCATGATGACCTCTTTACTCCTGTTAACGACGTTCAGTGCTACTATCGACCTGATTGAAGCAAAAAGTACGTGGTTTACTTGATTGTCATTGACATTTTGCCGCTTTATCAAGCCAGTTATTTTTCGAGGATTTTAACACCACTCACATGGCCGGTATGGGGCTCCTCTTGGCGAACCTTCGGGCCGCCGGAGCTCCGCTATAAGGATCAATAATTATAAAGAAGATTTGAAAATTGCGTACAAGAGGGTCAAATAATTATAAGTGATGTCGACTGCTATGTGTACCCCTATCACCAAAAACGGGGCATCTTATCTTCGTGAGTAGAATGTGTTTTTCAGCCGCTCACAGAGATTTCCTAATCTTGAACCCAGACCTCCCATGCTCAGCATCAAATAGAGTGAGATCTGGGCACTAGATTTAAAAGAGTATGCTCGATTTGTAACCTCGTTTCCAGGGTCTTCTCAGGATTTGATGACATCAGAGTTGCTGATGTACAAAGTTGACTCGCTAAGGAGTTTTCAAATGCCATCAAGTGAGGTAACACTGAAGTCATTTTCTCTCGCAAGGTCTCGCAAGCGCAGAAGAGTATATGCACGTATACGTTTCTTATATAGATTCTTAAAGAGACAGCCGATCACATCAATCTCATTGTTGAACACACAGACAGACACATACCGAGCAGAAACAATACCATTATTTGATCTTAACTTTCTGCAGGTTAATTGAAATATAATCTAGACTTGAAAAATACTAGCTGCAATTAAATTTGGTTTTGTTTATAAATGCCGATGGCTTAGATAGAAATGATTTTGCTTACAATCGGCCAAAATCGTGATAACGATCGAGATGATGTCAAGCTGTAACCTTTGACTCAGCCGCAAATGGAATAATTGCATCGAGCAATCTTTACTCCATCGACGCCATGACCTGAATATGAAATATGCGAACAATGAAAAACAGAGTTCATTCTGACAATCAGAAAACAAAAGCCCCCTACCAAGTCTAGCCAATTTTCTTATCAGAACACACAAGAACCGCAAAAGTCTACGTTCCTTCGTTCTTTTAATTCCAAGACACCCAATATCCGGAAAGTCAACTGAACAGAAGAAAGCCAATAAGATGCTGAAAGCCATTAAAAAGACTTCAAAATCCTTTATCCCTTACTCCGTGTTGCACGCCCAAAACGTGATCCCTGGCATGTCAAGGGCTTTCTTTCCCTGAGCATTTAACCTCGGAGCTAGGCTTTCATACTGATTTCATGTTTCGTACGATGGGAATCATAGATGTTTTCGAGAAGGGCTTTCAGCAGATTCGATCAGTGTACTAAGTATTCCGTATATATACCATTGAGATTACTTACTGTGGTTTAGAAAAGCAGCTGAGGGGAGTTATTTTTGCAGCTTTGAAATCAAGGCGTATTCCATTTAACCTTGGAGTAGACACCAACTGTTGGTTACATTTAAGCTAAGTGTATATTTTCTTCTGCAGAAACTTTCAGACATTTTGACTGAAAAGCGGGCCGTTAATTTCTTGCAGACAGAAAAACTAATACTCCTCTAAATAACATAACAATCTTCCCCTATATAACATCTTTAGTTTCAATGGAACGGAAGTTCGTTTAAAGATTTTCAAGAGCTTTTTTTCGCCTGCGGTTTTCCTAATGCATTTTAGTTATGCGCTTTTCTGACCCTTAAAGTATACACTTAAACTCGTGCTGACATCAGGTAAACAAAACCACTCAACAATTTTCCAATTTTTCGTCTCTGTTTTTGTTAGCATTGTCTCGAATAAGTATAATGCGGTCATAAAAATGTTTTGCCAAGCGATTTTGTTGGGACTTTGTTGTTAAGTTGTTCCGCTGAAAGAATTGTAGCTCAGAAAATTGAGCAAATTCGCAGCCAGACTGCAAAGTAGATTTGTTAATTTCATCAAGATGTCATTTCCGTTTGCTTATCTCCTCGAAAGAAGTTAAGAGAAAAACAAAGAAACTCTTCCAATATGACAGCAAAAAATGGCCATTAGATCAACATGCAGGCTTGGAGAACGAATCCATGTGAACAGAACACACTGTCAAGTACAATTCGTGCGAAATATTACACATTCTCTGAAAAAAAGAACCCGGTCAAACATGAAACTCTTCATTGTTTTAAAACACACAGTCTGCAATGAAAATGTTCTTTACATTGGACAAAGTCCTTCGGTTACAAGCTTAGTTATCGTTAAGCTTAACAATAAAAATCATTTGCTATAACAAACCCACATGAGGCACCCTGGGAGCCTTAACGAGAGATGTGAAATTGTCTAGCAAATGAAGTCAATAATTGACAACATAACTAGACATGTCGTTAACTCGTGAACGGCGGGCATAATGTTTTAAACAAATTTAAAAGGTACATCTTCGATATTTCACACCACGAAATGAGACTAAATAAAACCACTTAGCAGGTTATTTACCTGTGAATGTCAGAGTTAGCTGTGCAGCGATCGTCAAAGTACATTGATCTCCTTTAGAAAACAGAACTTGACACCCAGTGCTGAACCACGCACGCAGCCTGTTGAGATAAGTACAGTGTACACGTTCGTTTTCTCAATCGAAACCAATTAAATGCACACGGACCACGCAAGCGATTGATTGGTCGAAACTCCGCTAATTGACGGCAAATGGTCGACAGCTCAATTAATTAATTAGTTGGCGGTTTAAAGAAAATCACGCAATCACGCCATGGGTCTAAAATAATTACTCTGTTTGGTTTAGCAATTTCAATCTGGAGATAGCACAGAAGTAACATTTATGATCATAACGCACAAACTTTGCATAATAAACGAGTAATGTTGATTGTTCATTGGGGTTTTGTCAACAAACTTCTGAAGGCTCTATAACTACGCGTTAATTCAAAAAAAACGCGCCCCCTATTGTAACCTACTTGAAGAGGGTCACGCAAACAGTCAGATCATCAATGAAACCGATGATAAATAACTTAACAAACGGATTCCTTTCCCAGTCCGCTTTCGGTTTGCTGAGTTTCTTTTTACACTTCACCTTGCTGAGGCGTCAGAAAATGGAGACTCCCGCCCGGTGTTGTGCTGGAAGAAACATTCTGGTGGAACATTTTCGGGTTAGAGTTTTGTAGGACTTTTAAGAGTCGGTAAAAGCGTACTATACATATGTGAAAGGGGTACCGCTTTCTATGGAATCATAAGAGGGGCTACCTTTTCTGTCAAATATCTTATCATAATTATACAAAAAAGGGCGATAGTTTGGACCTATGGGCTGAGTAATCAATCCCATGTAAAACTTTTTTGAATGCTTCCCCCCTCCCCTTGTGTGTATACCCATGTTCTCACCCTCCTCCCCCCTTATCTCTCTGAGTACATATAAGTCTATGAAGTTCTTCAGACATCAGCAGCCACTTCGCCCGGACCTAGATATGAATATTTTCTTGGAATTACGCTTTCTGAATCCGGAGAATATATCCCTCCCTCTTCCACGTCCACATTTTCCACCGGCCAACAATTAAGACGCACCCCAGTAGAGTTGATGTAGAATTTTCCCACGAGTTTGGATCAAGAGAAGAAAGCCAGACCTCAACAACAGCCGCTAACACTGACCCTCCCCTCCCCTTGACTCCAAATGTACTTGACAATCCCACCATGCTTTAGTGCCAGTTCTTTCCTTCCAAGATGGCGGCGTTCTCGTTCTTCTCCTTTTACTCCAGTTTGTTTGCAATTTCTATGGTTATTTTCATTCAGTTTAACACCAAACAACGAGAACCATATATGGATGAGATTTTCCACGTCCCTCAAGCTCAGAAGTACTGCGATTATAAGTTTGACGAGTGGGATCCGAAAATAACCACCCTACCAGGCTTGTATTTCATCTCCTTCGCATGTCTCCGTACCCTGGCCTTTGCCCTCGGTCATGAATTGGATGTAGTGTGTACGACGTTTTTCCTGCGTATGATCAATGTTCTGTTCTTCATGGGTAATGTGTTGCTCCTAAGACAGATACTCGTTAAACTGCACTGTGATAAGAATCAACCTCACAAGGTCAGTTGATCTTTTACCGTTGAGATAAGCGTATTAATGTCATCAACTTCTTTTAATCCTAATTTTGTGATGGTCACAAAAATCTTTTTGTTGTGTAAAATTTATGGAATGAAAGATATCATTGGCATTTTAACACTTACAAATATAAATGCACATCACTGGTTTTCATGGGGAGGGGGGAGGGTGGATTAAGTTGTTAGACGAAGATCATTGATTGATTCCATTTGTTTGCAAATTTACTGTTCCACAAAATATCCACTCTCCCATTGAGGGTTGTTTGGTTTGAACATCTCACCCATCACTTTGGAAATTCAAGTTTTGGTTCATACTTTCCTTTAAAAATTTGGTTTTTGAGACCCCTCTCCATAGGAATCTTTAGTAACCCTCCTTTGAGTACGTATAGATATTTTCACAACCACCACTCCCAAACAAGGATACCGCAATTTGTATTATTTTCATGTTACTGACGGTTGTCGAATATTACCAGGTAGCAATTGTGAAACCCAATCTAGAAGACATGCTTTGACTCCAGATCGAACAGACTGTCTGGGGACATTGTGTTGTGTTCTTGGGCAAGACACTTCACTCACAGTGCCTCCCCCCTCCCATATGTATAATCAGTTCTGGCAAATTTAATACTGGGCGATAACCCTGCAATGGACCAGCATCCCATCCAGGGGTGAGAAGAAATCCCCCTAGTAGCTTCATGCTACATAGAAACCAGAGATAAGCGCTAGCCTGATGTGCCACTTGGCTTGTATGCAGACTAGTTCTACAGTAGCACATGTATGTTCATTTAAATGTGCATGAAACACTCATATGATTGTATACATTTTTCTGTTTTTGTAGGGAGAAAAACCCGCAGGGGATGAGAGTCTAACCACAAAATGCTCTGTCACTGCTCTGGTCTTGGCAATATTCCCAGTGCTCTACTTCTTTACGTTTCTCTATTACACCGATTCAAGCTCTATATTCTTTGTTCTGCTCCAGTATTACCTTGGCCTCTGTGGAAACCATTTCACTGCAGCTCTGATTGGTGCGGTGTCAATTGTCATACGTCAGACTAATGTGATATGGGTGGTCTTCACTGCTGGGGTTACCGCATTAAGAACTTTGCAACAAAACGTCAAGAAAACTGACTCGTCAAGTTTGGTCACAGAATTAAAGGAGTATGCCATAGCTCTTTTAAAGAACTTTTTCATGGTATTTAAATGCCTGTGGGTCTATGGTTTGGTTGTTGTAGGCTTTGTTGTATTTGTGGTAATGAATGGTGGGATTGTAGTTGGTGACAAAACTCAGCATCAAGCGTGCTTGAATTTCCCTCAACTGTGTTATTTGCTGGTGTTTATGCTAGCTTTTAGCAGTTCACTGCTAGTCTTTCCTGAAGACATTGTAAGTTATCTCAAAATTGTCAAAAGCACTATCAAAAAACCATTGTATATCATAGCATTACTGTTAGTAGCAATTATAATGGTTTTAGTTATTTATAAATTTACTTATATACATGAATATCTGCTTGCTGACAATCGCCACTACCCATTTTACATTTGGCGTAAAGTTTATGCTAGACATTGGTTGGTAAAGTATGCTATGGTGCCGTTGTATATGTTTGCGGCATTCTGTATCCATAGACAGTTATCTGTAAAACAACATAGACTGTGGCTAGTTATGTTTTATATCTGTGTTGCCATAGTTACTGTTCCACAAAAGCTTATAGAATTCCGCTACTTTATCATCCCGTATATCTTGTATCGTCTTCATATTCCACTTGCGTCATACACAAGGCTGGTATTGGAATGTGTATTGTATACTGCTGTGAATGCAGTGACCTTTTACTTGTTTTTAAAGAAGCCATTCCATTGGGCTCATAGCCCTAAAGAAGTTCAAAGGTTCATGTGGTAACATTACCAAACAATTGTTACTAAATCTAGATGTATGATCAAGGAATCAGTGCAACCCAGTTTTAACAATGAACTTGCTTAGTTCTGAGGTTATTAACCAAAATGAGGTAAAGTAGCCCATTGATACTGTATGTTTGCAGCAAAGCATTTGATAAAAGCATTTCCCTGGACTGAAATTAACTGTCTGTTGTATTTGAGTGGATCTAGAGTAAATTAAACAGACTAGAAAATAATCTATTTTATTATGGGCAGGGGGTTTCATTAAGTGCCAGGCACCAGGCAAAGTGACCAACTGTATGATTTTGCCAGCCTGCCTTGACCTTGTAGAGGAAAGTTTTCTTTATAAACAAATTCAGTTTGAAAAGTTTTGTTCACCTGTGATAATCAGTTGCCCTCCCACTGAAAAAGTTTATGAAACCCCTGATTATAGGTGAGAATTTCATTATTTCTAAGTCAGTCTAGTCAACTAATTGATAAATGACTGGCTTGTCAAGGTTTGTTTGTCATGTCTGTACATTACAATTTAAAATACACCAGATTCATCCCATCTAAGTCCATTATAATTGGAGGCCATACAGCATTTTCTCGCTATTTAATCTCACAGACAGATGTGAAATACCAGTAACCTCAAACTTGATAGCCATCAGATCAGATAATTTAGAAAAGAAATAACATTACAGACACATTGCACTAGCTGACCACACATTTAAAGTTCAAAATGGCCACCACAACAAGCAAAGTGCATCAACAATATTCATTTCCTAATATCCATGACCACTAACATGCCAATGAAAGCTAGATAAAGAAATTTCACAGTATATTCTAGAATGGTACCTATTCCCTCCCCATCCTGATTTATATTTTACATTATAATATAGATAGGACCCTGCGCACGCTCTGATTGGTCAAAAACCTGTGTTTTATCAGAGTATAAAACATACAAAAATTATGTTTTATTGTTTTTCACCACATTACTTCTAGTCAACATTTTTGTTAGAGATGGCCATTGAACTTTAGTGGTAGTAAATCGGATCAGTTTGTCAATCTGTGTGCTTTGCTGTTTCTATTCGCAGCGTGTGAAATCTATATCATAAAGCAAATGAAGAAGCTTAAGCCGTGTATTACATTGTGATAAAACACTCCGCACATTTGAGAACACTCGAGAAATGTAGAAACCACTCACCTGCAGCTTGTGTTTTCTACATTTCCCTCGTGTTCTCAAATACCTGTTGTGTATTACATTGTGATAAAACACTCCGCACATTTGAGAACACTCGAGAAATGTAGAAACCACTCACCTGCAGCTTGT
>Ga0099808_1686425_pt1 | contig 11429 bp, 17 predicted proteins | sample OrbTnscriptome_2_FD_81140 | JGI IMG/M metagenome (GOLD analysis project Ga0099808, IMG submission 81140) | Coral microbial communities from Puerto Morelos, Mexico - Orbicella T R B metatranscriptome (Eukaryote Community Metatranscriptome) | ecosystem: Host-associated > Invertebrates > Cnidaria >...
AGGAAGGAAGGTAATCAGTTTGTTTAAAAATGTTCTACTTGTGTTTGAGGTTATCCAGAATAATAGTATCTTTTGTTCGTTGTCCCACATGGATGCCAAGTTTTTCTCCCGTTCTTTGTCGCTCATTATTAATTGTTGCTAATTTAGAAGCTTTTAGAGTAAAATAATAAAATTCCAACTTTTTAGAGAGCAAGATCGCAAACTTTCTACCGTGTTCCTTTTAGCTCTAGCTTGTTCTAGCGTGTTCTAGTGTGCTAACTCACACTAAGGGTGTTACGATTAGCACGCTAATCAAAACAAAAGGTTTAGTGTGTTAACATCTTCGAAACAAATCGGTGTCCTTCATAGTGCTATGAATTAAATATGCGCATAAAGCGTTCTTATGACACACTAAGTGTGCTGTGTTAGCATCTTGTGAGCGTGCTATCACCTTTATCAAATTACATCCCCTCACGTGCAAATTCACTTGGTTTAATCATAATTATTTAATTGCTAGTCATTTGGATAAGTTTTTTGTTTCTAGAGACTTATTTACATCCGATTGTCAGTGTGAAATCTCACCTTGCCTGCTTTCTGTTCACGATCTTGCCTGTTTTGTCTTTCAAATCCCTGATGCCATTAAGCGTGGCCCAGGGGTGTGGAAATTTAATAATTTGTTTCTTGATGATAAAATTTTATTGTGATGTTATTCAAAATTTAATTCAAAGTCATGTTTCTTATTTCACTTCTTTTACTTCTCCTCGAGATTGGTGGGAATTTTTAAAAGTTTCCATCAAGGAGGAATCGATATCTTTTTCCCACCAAAAGCGTCGTAAATTATCTCGTCATTCACTTTTTCTAATGAATAAATTAATTAGTCTCCATCAACGCTTGGTTGATGGAGACAATTCTGTTGTAGATTCTATTCAAGACATTGAATGCCGTCTAAAAGCCATTTACACTGAAGAAATTGAAGGAATTTTAATTTGCAGTTGGGCTGAATGGCTTGCAGAGGGTGAACGTCCCACCCACTATTTCTTTCATAGTCTTCTAGTGCACAGAAAAGTCACATCTCGTTGATTTATGATTATCTGGTGCTAAGGTTTCTTCATGTTGATTTCTATTCCTCCTTGTTTTCAGGAGCCGATTGATCTGAATTTTCAAGATTATCTTCTGTCTTCACTTTTTCACCAGCTTTCATCTCATCAGTCATTATTGTGCAAAGGTACAAACATGATTGATGAAATTTCTTTTGCCGTTAACAACATGAACAAATAAATCTCTCGGGCCTGATGGTCTAACTGTTAAATTTTATCGTAAATTTTGGGATGTTTTATCACCTCAGTTGGTGTTTATAATGCTTGTTTCGAAGCTGGTGAGATGAGTGACTCTTTGAAGACAAGTAATACTCGTGTGATCTTTAAAAAGGAAGATTGGAAAACTCTCAAAAATTGCAGACCCATTTCCCTTCTCAATGTTGATTACAAAATCTGATCCAAAGCTATTTCTGTTTGCCTCTCTAAAGTCTTGGAATTCACTGTCGATCCTGACCAAACATGTTCTGTTCCTGGGCAGAAAAATTTCTTTGAACCTTCACTCTCAGAGATATTCTAGATTATATTAATCGCACTGGTGAAAACTGGCATTTTAGTAAGTCTTGATCAGAGAGTGAATAATGAATAACATAGCTGTTCCTTCATGCCTGTCTGTAGCGCTTTCTCAGTAACAGAGTCACTACCGGTCCATCTGCTTGTGTTTTACATAACTTTTGTTTAGTGAATGACGATTATTACAAATGCTGCATGGATAATGAGGGTAACGATGACCATCCTGTAGATGAACACCACTACTCTGATGAGAGTGCAGAGCAGAAGAGAACACACCTAATGAACATTGTCTGTCCATGAAGTTCTCTCTATCCAGTCAATATACTTGTGTTACATTATAATTATGGCAACAAATAAGGTCATTTAATGTTATCTTTCACATATGGAACAACAACAATTCACAACCAGTCAGTAACATTTGTCAGGCTAAATTTTAGCTCCTGCTTAAAACAATTAATCTGAGCAACAAATGAATAAAAAAAACGATGATGGCTAGTCAAATCAGTATCATCTTTCAAATGCTTGCTTGATTCTGTTAATGAAAACGCAACTGAAACATTCAACATTTTCTGTCAATGAAACTCCAAAACAACTAGCAACAAATTTAAAGTCACTTATTTTTCAGCACATCCAAAAACTGGCTTAGAAACTCTTTCTTTTCCTGCTTCATTTCCCTGAGCAAATTAAGTTTTTCCTCTTCCACTTTTTCCTTCTTCTCTGTATAAGAGTACAAAAAGGAAAGCATCTCTGCAGCAGAAGAATGACTCTTTTCCTCGCTCTTCTCTAGAGTGTGTTTGCTTGCTTTGTGGTGCTACCAATCTGATCATCTTCTGCATCACTGCCTTCATCTGATTTGGTATTATGTACATTTAATGATGAAGGCAGTGTTGCATCTACGACGTCGTAAGTATACGCTGGGTTTACCTTTGGGCTGTCTCCAATAGCCTCCTCCAAGTCTTCATAAAACTCCCATGACTTTTTGGCTTGGCCCATCAGGTTATTATTGTCTTCAATCTCTTTAAATTTTGCTTCCAGTTTCAGCCATTTCCTCAAGCACTGATCGCCGCTCACTTTCACGGTCAAGGTTTCGTTAAAGCGATCAACAATTTTTTGGAAAACATCTTTCTTTGTTGTTTTCCCCTTCTTGAAGAGGTGTTTAAAATGAACGTAATTTGCGATTAGTAGGCGAACGGTCCAGTCTTCCCATTTCTGTAACCCAGGCACGGAAGTGGAGGCTTGCTCATTTATGGGATCTATGAAATAGACAATTTGTTTCAGTGAGGACAAGAAAAGTTCGGATAAAAGGCAAGACTTGTTTAATCACTGGAAAAGGCTGTGCGAGGTAGTGTGCATGTTTTCATAACTGCTCAATTAATTCATATTTGAAGTACCATTTCTTAGCTACTTACGAGTGGCTGTACTTGTATTTGCCATACTACAACAGGCATGCTGCAAAAATAACTCAATATCATTGCGAATACACAGACAAACAGAGCACTGATATGCGGACATCGTGACTTTTAAACCACAACACAGCAGGGACCTTTTACAAAGCAAAACAGCAGCGAAAATCTCGCAAAACAAAGGGTTTAATTAGCGGTCTTTGTACATTTCTTAGCCAACCTATGCAGAACAAACAAGTTCACCACATGGGAGTTGTTTTTTTTTACTGGAATTAAATGCTTTCTTGACGAATTTAGCTGTAACTAGTATTTATCAACAGATAAATGGCAAGTAAAATATTATCAACTGCATTTTGGAATACGCACTGCCTTCATCTTTGTCTGGGATGTCTGAATCATGGCGATCGCGGCCAAAGAACTAGCGCTGAATAGAAAATTACGAATTTACATAATTTTCCGGAAAACAGGACAACCTCCTGAGGTACACCCAAATTTTCGAAATTTTCTTCCTGGAGGTTTCTGTTCCATTTGATTTTCATCCTGGAATTTCCAGAATTTTTGGTTGAATGGTTCGCTTTTCAGAAATTGGACAACCGCAGTGAAAACGTCGGAAGACAAAGGGATTAATGAGTCGTACAATGGTTCTGCACGCGTTATAAATCTCTGTACATTACGTAGCCAACCTATGCAAAACAAACAAATACACCACCTTGACGCATTTATAGCTAAAGCTAGTATTTACCGACAGACAAGTGGCAAGATTCCAAAGTAAAATATTGATCCATTTTCGAATATGCATCCCCATCATCCTTGCGGGACATGTCCAATTCGCCATGATCATGGCCCAAAGAACTAGCGCTGAATAACAAAAATTGCAAATTCGCATCATTTCAGAAAATTTCCGGTATTTTCAGTTGAATGGTTTGCTTTTCAGAAATGCAACAATTTCCAGATTTTCTGGAACTTTTCCCTGGAAATTCACGTACTATTTGTCCCTGTTTCAAAAATTTCGGAATTTTGGGTCCAATGGTAAGTGTCCATGGACATCAATGCCCTGAAAATTGGTAAATCATTGCTGGATTTTGCTGCAAACATTCATGGCATTGTTCCTCAGTTTGGAGGAAGATGTTTTGAGATAACTTTAGACTGCAGAAGCTGCCACTCACGTAGCTCAATTGGTTACAATTACGGTGATGATAGGAAACCATTAAAGCTACTGGGAGTGCTTTCGATACATGTGTCAATCTTTCTGTCCATTGAGTTTCCAGACGAAGATCTCATAAGCCTTGTGACGACCTATGGAGAACTAAAAGCTCGCCAACTAGGCAACTCCACTTCCCCAAGGAGGATTTTCAGCACATTGAAAACGGTGTTTGAATTGCCAAATTTACAAAAATCGAACGAGCAATCCCTAAACGGATAGCAATGGCCGGCATTGAAATTGGCTTTAAATATTCTGGGCAGCCTGCCATGTGTGATTGCTGCCAACCAACTGAGCACATGGTTCAAAACTGCCCCAGTAGGCGTCAACCGCAAAACATCCCCACCCCTGCCAGCACCAAAAGGAGAAACCTCAACCGACAGAATGGGTATTTCCACAGCACTCAAGCTGTTTACCCTGCCTGAAACCACATCTTATGCAGACGCTTTATCCTGTGAACAGGCAGATACACTTGCCAGCACCCCTGAGACCGAAGGGGAACTTCATGAATGGTGTCTCCAGGCTCAGCGAGAGGATTAGGAAGCAGTGCAGGCCCTGAGAGCCACTGCACAGGGCCTTAAACATGACATCCCTACACCCTCCTTAAGCAACGTTGAGCAAGGAGCCCCCATAAAAAATTTATTGCCCCCAGAGTCTCAGCAGACAGCAAGAGCAAACATGGCACAACTGAAAATGATTCCACTGAAACAGAAAGCCTTACCCCACAAGAGCAACCTCTATCTTCCCTCCACCTCCGCCCTCAACACTTTATGGCGGTGATGCAATCCACAGGATAGCAATGAAGCACACTCACAAAGGCTGTACCTGGCGACACTTATTACTGATGTCGGGGATATTTCCTCCAATTTAAACATGGTGACTGCCAATGAGAAAGCTAGGAAACACTAAAGAAAACACCATGTGGGGAGCCCTCCAAGGCACCATCTAGTAGAAATCCTTAGCCAGAATATCGACGTGGACGGCCGTGTTCTCACGGCCAAAGTTTAACACAACAACCAAGTCTTTCAACTTATCAATGTTTATGTGCCGAGCAAACATTCCAAACACAAGACATTTATCAGTAATTTGTGGCATCTTGCATTTTACAATGTTGACAGTTATGACAGGCGATTTCAATTGCATCCCAGACAGCCGTCTGGATAAATGGGGAGGTGATGCCACCGTTGCAGATAAGGGAATCATGCAGTTGCATGCATTTGTGGGACCACTTTCTCTCAAGGATGTCTTCTGCATGAAGATTATGTCTTGAAAATTATTTACACGGTTTAATGGCTTACACTTGGTTGGTTGCTGTTTGGACCACTTTTACACTCTGAGCATGCAGAGTTCACAGGTGCGTGACTGTGCGTGTGATCCCTTTTCGTCCTCTGACCACCATATGGTGTCCATTAAATTACACTTGTGGCATTCAAATTCCCGCGGTTGAGGCGTCTGGAAATTTAACATGCAGCTATTAAAATCAGAAGATTTCTGTTCATAAGTGAATAATTTCTGGTGTTAATGGCTTAGAAAAACATGTATCCACTGATCCATGTGTTTGGTAGGATGCAGGGAAATTACAACTTAAAAGAAATTGCCATAGCCCACAGCATCACTGCCAGGAACAATCAAAGTGCAAGAGAGCTGCACTCCAATGGGAATTTTGCAACCTTTAATCACAGGCTGATCTGAAAAATGCTGATCATTGTCGCAGGCTGCTCGAGATTAAGGATCTACTACGGGCAATAGACGATGAAGGGATTGAGGGTACTATTCTCCATAGTGAAGAACTGACGCAGTATTTCTACCAGCTCAAAAACTCATGCCAGTCATGCAACATGATCCACAAATTACACATTGGTGGGAACACTACGGTTAAAACCTCCCGGGGCATTCTGAAAGAATGCAATGCTTTTTAGAAAACTCGTTATACTAAGGAACCGACTGACCTTGAGAGTTAAGACTGGGTCTTGGAACAGCTCAATTCCACTCTGTCATCCAAAGACGAGACACTTTGCGAAGGGGAAATGACTTGTTGAATGTCATACCGCTCTTTCACAAATGGAATCATGTAAATCACCAGGAACGGATGGCCTTCCGGCCGAGTTTTATTGCCATTTTTGGGGTCTCCTTGAACATGATTTATCGAAGAATCGTGTATTTATTGCTCAAGAAAGATGATCCTTTGTCGCTCAAAAACTGTTGGCCCATCTCACTTTCGAACCTTGATTATAAGATTGCGAGAAAAGTTTTGTCCAATTGAATTCACAAGGTTCTTTCCAATATCCTCAGAGAGGATCAAACATGTGGCAGGGGGAATGTTATTTCTTTGGATTGATTACCTTTCTGTAAATAATCCGATTATTGCCGAATTGTAGTTTTGTTCAAAACCATGGAATAAACAGCTTCCGACACCTTGTTTTAAGATAGTTTTTACAATAACTTTCAGTTTCTATTAACTGTACTCAGTATCAACAGCTCAGCTTACAAAGACTTACCATTTTCTTCAGACGATTCATGTTGTAAAGAAAAAGGAAATCAGCCTGAGATCCCACAACAAACATTTGTGGAAAATGAAATTAGGCAAGAAACTTGTAAAGATGCTTCCAAGGTTAATGCCCCTTCAAGCATTCAGAGAAAAAACCTACTGCATCACAAGCTGAAAATGAAGAAAATGAAGTGAAGTTACTAAGATCATCATTTGGGCCAGAATCTGTGGTACACAGTTTTCACAAGTGTAAAAGCAGGAGCTGCAGTAGTGTCTCTTCCTCTGAACAAGATTGTTTGGCAAAGAGATTGGATGATAGGTATCATCATCATTGGATCAATGAGACCATAATGTTCTGCAGCAGAACAGGTTATAACTGGCTACTTTATGAGGAAGGGCAGGGAATGCTCTGCCTCCTTTGTAGGAAGCACAACATCAATAACACAGAAAACAAAAGTAAGAAGTTTAACATGGAACCAGCAGTATGATTCAAGAAAAAGGCAGTAGAGGAACATGCCAACTCACAACAACATTCAGCAGCTATTAATGCAGAACTGCTGAGTAGGGTCCCAACCTTTAATGAAGAGATAGAAAGGAAGGGAAAGACCAGAGATGATGTCTACTACAACACATTCCTTGTGATGTACTGGCTTTCAAAGGAAGAAATTGCAAATAAGAACTTCGGCAGCTTGCTTGAGTTGTTTGAACAGGTTGGACTTAAAAACATGAGATTTTTCCAGCACACATCTGCTGGCTCAGTTAGGGAGATGTTTTTACTGTTGGGTAAAGTTGTTTGAGACACAGTGACAAACCCTTTTTCAGACATGAGAAGCTTCAGTTTGTTGTGTGACAAGCCAATTATGTTGCCAATAAGGAGCAACTTATCACATTCATTAAGTTTGTAAATCCAACCACAGGTAAAGCAAACACTAAATTTCTTGCTGCAAGTGATCTCCTTAAGAAGCCAACTTCAGCAAATAATGCAACAATAACCAATGCTATCCTAAAGCAGTTGGAAGAGTCTGAGATTGATAAACACAAGTGCGCAAGTTTTTCTAGTGATGGCGTGGCCCGCAAAACTACAATCTGAAATAAAGTCATTGATTAACGTTCATTGCATCTGTAATAGACTAGCACTGGCATGTGCTGACGCCAAGTGGAAAAGATTCTTTATCAACTCTGGTCTTTTTTTGACAATTTAGCAAAAAAGTCAGCTACTTATGCAAAAGCTGTGCTAAAAGCGAAGTCGCTGAATCACTCTTGACAAGGGAAAAAGATTGAAGCAAGATTTCAAAAGGCATGCAGAACACGCTGGTTGTCAACTAACAGGGCCATAGAAGATGTAAATGAAGACTCCGAAGCTCTGACCATGGTTTTGAAGTCCTTTAAAGATGGTGATGCCACAGCAACTGGTCTGCTGAAGCAAATAGGCAATGTCAAGTTCCTTGGTGCTGTGTACTTGCTTCATGATGTACTTCCTGTTTTGTCACATATTAGCAAGGTTTTTCAGGAAGGGGAGATTTCATTTGGCTGTATTGCACCTGCAATAGAATATGCCTTCGAAAAGCTTGACAACATTGCATCTGAAATGAAGCACCTGCCTCGCTTAAAGGAAGATATTGGTGAAAATGGGAGACTACACAGACTCCCTTGAATTAACAACCCACAGCGAACGTCTGATTACAAGCTTGTCTAAGCAGTATGTTCAAGCTTTGAAGGACAATCTCTCAAATTGATTTGATGGAAACCTCCTGGTCTTACGCGCATTCAAAGTTTTTGACCCGATGTCTGTCCCTTAAAGAATGCTGAAAGCTGCAGTAGAAATCATTTTTATCAAGGATTACAGAAGATGGCAAAAAAGAGGAACTGATTTGTGAGTGGAACAAATTCAAATACAACCCTCTTAATCTTCAAAAGGAGGTTCTTTAAGAGATAGCCAGGCCTAAGGCTGGTAGGAATCTTGGTCATAAGACACCCACTGAATGGACATTGGAACATCTCCTGCGAATGAGCTCGACCTACCAACAGCTCTGTTCATGTCTGCTTGAGCTGGCCGAAGTCTGTCTTTCACTTCCAGTAAGCAATGCATGGCCAGAACGTGGAGCCTCTGCCATCAAAGGCTGAAGACAAGATTGCGATCCACACTGAGAAATGACCTGCTTAATGCACTTCTGCAAGTGTCTATCAATGGGCCTGAAGTTAAAGATTACCAACCTTTAATGACAACAGCAGTAAAGGAATGGTCAGCAAAACCACGTCAGAAAAATGCAAAGGTGCCATCAAGAGATGTTCAACAACCTGTACAGCTTCACGATGCCGGTGTTCAAATGGACACTCAGAGTGAGGAAATTCAAAGGGTGTGAACGGTTGCAGAAGCTTTAGACCAGGAGCTGGATTTCCAAGAACAGGAACTTGAACATGCAGAAGCCCTGCTGAAACTGCCGTCAGAGAAGGAGGGCAGCTTGGACTCAAACTCAGAATGCAAGAACAGTGATTCCAAACTGTCTGATCAGGATGACCTACTCTAAATGTTCCAAAAATATAGCGTACATGTTGTTTGTAGTCGCCGATCAGTGTTATCAGTGTTCATCTCAGGATCCTAAGACATCAGAATGATTTAATATGATTTAATTTTTCATTATTTTATGATTATTGAATACCTTAATAATGAACCATGGGAGAATCAATGAAAAGTTGAAAATGAGGTTTCATTTTGCAAGAAAATAAGTAGAAAGAGTTTTGTTGTAAAGTTTATCTCATTTCATTTTTTCCTGAGGAGTTAAAGATCAGTTTGTTGCCATGTTGGTAGAAGCAGAGAAGTTGTACTTGTTTTAAGAAAAGACTTCAAAGAAATTACTGCCTAAGTGGATATCACGTGTCACTGAGAGAAATCTGCCTAGAAAGGTATTCAAAATGCACCTCTCTATCAAAAAATTAATAGTTTGTCAAAAAAACTCCTGCTTTGTGGTCGATAAAAATGCCCATCAACAGCACACTTTTTAATGCCCAGAATGCTGGAAATTCCATTTCTGAGCTTCTAGATTTCATATTTTTCTGGTGGGGCATGCCCCCACACCCCCCTGGGGAAAAAGGGCCTTACAGCCCCTTTAGTGGTCACAGCTGCCTATTACACCTTCACTGGCCCCTTGTTTTGAGTTCTTCAGTGTCTTCGGGCGCTTCTTCCGTTCCTGAGCCAGCCAGTTCACCATCTGCTGATAATGTAACTGCTTTTTGGCCTTTGGGTGCAATTACGGCTCCAAGTGCGTATGCAGAAACGAACTAATGCTAAAAATTCATTTGAAAAAGACTTCTTCAAACTCATGAATAATGCAGTCTTTGGTAAAACTATGGAGAATGTTCACAAACAAGTTGATGTCAAACTTGTTACTGATGATAAACAACATATTAAATTAGCAAGTAAGCCCACTTATGTTTCATCCAAAATTTTCAATACAAATTTAGTAGCAGTACACAAAATCAAAGAAACCTTAAAACTAAATAGACCTGCGTATGTTGGCATGTGCATCTTAGACTTGAGTAAGACTGATGTACAACTTCCATTATAATTATATCAAACAAAAATATAAATCAAAAGCTAAGTTATTATTCACTGACACTGATAGTTTAACATATGAAATTCAAACAAAAGATGTGTACAAGGATTTCTTCAAAGACAAAAATAAGTTTGATTTTAGTGATTACCAAGAAAACAGCAAATTCTATGATAAAACCAATAAGAAAGTAATTGGAAAGTTCAAGGATAAAGCTGCTGGAGAAATAATAACTGAATTCATTGGTCTTGAAAGTAAGATGTATTCTCATACCAATGACAACAGAAAAAAAGGTAAAACCACCAAAGGAATCAAGAAAATCGTTATCAAAAAGAATATCAATCATGCTGACTACAAAAACACTATCTTCGATGGCACACAAATGTATCAAAAAATAAAAACAATAACGTCAGATCATCATACAATCGGATCTTATAAATTGAATAAAGTATCACTATCATGTTTTGACGATAAAAGATATCTTCATGATGGTATTAATTCTTATGCCTATGGTCACCATTTGATTCAATAAAATCAGCAGTAACTTCAGCTGAAGTTTTTGGTTCATCAATCAATTCATTTTCCAATTTTGGAAAATCTTTGGTGTTGAGGATACTAGACAAAGTCTCAATTTTTATTAGATCAATTATCGATTAGCTTGATTGCGTGCCTAGGTCTTGGTAACGAGCTTAGTTACAATGCTTATGTATGTTTATTTAGTTTCCCATTGGTTTTGTAATCGGACCTTTTAGCGTCACCACGCGCATATAAAAGCTTAGTTAGCGTCCTTTTAACAGAGTTTTGTAAGATTTCGCCTTAATTAGTAGTACCTTTGCTGTTCTCCGTTTCCTAACCTTGGCACAAGCGGGACCGATATGTAAGTGATTTTCGTAGTTTTATTTAGTTTGTTTAGATTTAGTTTGTACTATTTTGGGCGAAAGCAGATTTATGTACAGAATCGTACACAACACAATTTTGATTGTCTTGGATTCAAAAAGAGAGCAATCGCACAAATTAGAGCCTTATTTAGTGAACGCCCACATTTAAGACTAGGCTATTCCGATCAGCCGCAAATGTTCATCTTTTGATTGTTTAGTTTATAATGATTTGTTTATGTTAATTTACGTTGCACGTTGTTATTTTGCCGCGTTATCGACGTAGACACGTAGATTGTTACACGCCCCCTTGATCTTATGTTAC
>Ga0099808_1051980_pt1 | contig 11294 bp, 4 predicted proteins | sample OrbTnscriptome_2_FD_81140 | JGI IMG/M metagenome (GOLD analysis project Ga0099808, IMG submission 81140) | Coral microbial communities from Puerto Morelos, Mexico - Orbicella T R B metatranscriptome (Eukaryote Community Metatranscriptome) | ecosystem: Host-associated > Invertebrates > Cnidaria >...
ACGTGCAGCGTTTAAATCGTCCACTTCCGACAACACGTTGATCGGCAACAAAGAATAACAGTCTTTTAAGTAAGTAAGGAGGAAATATACTCCAGTCTTCAACGCGATATTGCTAGATCATCGAAATGGCGCGGAACCATTGCTTCTCGTAATATGATTCAAGAACGCGTAATTCTATTGATGTGTTCAACATCATTTTCCAAAACTTTGAAAGTGTTTCAAAAAGGTACGCAGTCATCTTACACCAACTTACCTTTACTTTCGACTTATTCACCAGGATAGTTAACACGGAATAGCCACAATCTACAAGCTGTTGCTGGCTGATGGCGAAAGGTTCGCACAGTTTATTCTATTCCCAATTGTTGCAATTGCGCATGTCGGCCAGCCAACGCCCTCTTTCTGTCCTGAACTTACCAAACAGTTAAACTATAACTAGAATGATGCGAACACGTGAAAAAAGCATGATACGAGAAAGTAATTAAAAAGCTTTTTTTTAACTGAAGAAAAGTTAATGGAGAGCATTAGATGCCACGCACGCATGCTGAAATTAATTATGCGATTAATATCAACCAATGGAAAGGTTTATTTTTATACGTCATGGTTTTCCCACAACTTTGTCAAGAAAATTACTTTTGTGTTAATTTTGGAGACAACTTTGTCACGACTTTAAAACCAATATTCACTAGACGTTACGACTGCTGTCATGAACAGCTAATAAATTAAAATAATGTGATATGCTTTGTGCACTCTTCAGCATTGTTTCTCATGTGGCCTAAATGTTCTAGAACTTGAAGAGAGACGAACTGGCGGATTAATTGTCTCCCAAGAATGCAAATTTATCTTCTAATATGATGCAAGAGTTCACAATCATTAGGGTATTATCATTGACCATTCTGAATTGTTGAACTGGAAAAATATCATAAATAAAGATATAAGAAGCTATTTTGTGAAAGTATCTGTTCTTTCAAGAACGAAAAACGATAACGAAACTGAACTCTGCAGATATCGTGGCCCAGTTCATGATTTTAACTATGTGATTAGTATACATCAGTAAACTTTCATAAAACAATTTCAAAATTCGTTTGAAATTCACACATACTTTAAACAATAGCATGTAGTGAATGTTTTCATAAACCAGACGATGGGCGAAAGCAACAGTAACGGGATCTAAAGTATTAATACATTACTGAAAGAGTTATTCAACTTATCAAATTTTCCAGAAATGCGTTCGTGATTCAGTTCCATTCTTCGAGCCAATAAGTTACCTAAAACGACTTATAGTTAAGTGGCAACACTGATTTAAAACTCCATCAAAATACCTTTCTTTACCTTGAACAAGTTTGTTTTATCTATTACACACAAAACAAATTAAACTGCTAGTAATTTTACTTGGACAATACAGCACCGTAGCTTCGATGGCCAAGATTGAGAACAGTTTCAGCCATGCAAGAGTTTCCATGATGAAGATTGATGGTCTTGACCAAGAAGCACGAATTAGGCTTCGGGTATGAAGATAGGTCATTCATTTCCATTGAGACAGTATAGAAAGCCATTACTAAAATATCGGTTGTTGATGTAATTGAAAAACGTCTTTAATTTAAATCTGTAATGACAATCAGAAACTGTGAATCGTTCACATAAGGTCTGGTTAAATTCTTGACAGACAAGGAAACATCGGCCAATTTGGCTACATCCCGTTTCCTTTGGAGGTGTTTTTACAGAGTTATATCAAATTAGTTTTCACGGAATGATTAGAATCGAGCAATGCATAGGATTCCCGAGAGAGGCCAGGCTATCAGGAGGATTACATACATCAAGAGCCACCTCGATCTGTTTCGCTTTCATTTTGAGCTTGTCACAGCGAGCCTTTGCAAATGACCGCAAGAGTCAGTTGAACTAGTTGGAGCAAAATGGGCTCCAGAGTTACAATGTTTTGAGTCAAGACGTACACAAGAACAGGAACGGTTGAAGATGCATTTCGCTTACTAAGATCTTTGATTTACCTAGCCAGGTTGTAGCAGTGCGCGCAGTTCTTGGAATTTCAAACCCAGGCAAATGTTTAGAAGTGAATATGTCTTTACAATGTAGAAGTAAAAACGGAATAACTCAAGCAATGAACCTATGCCAGCTCTTCTCGCTTTGTGTTATCATCAATATCTACTTTCATGATCTAAACTGGACTGAATTCACCAAACCGGATGAAATTATCAAATCCTTTGAAGTTCTGAAGTTGCAATTGGAGCTCATATTGAACCGAGAGCCATCATCAAAAACGCCTTCTTTTTACTGCGTTCACTTCTCTTATCAAGTCTGTTTCCCCGTTCTATTTCTCTGTTAAATCTTGGTCCATTCTTAAAAGCAGTGAAATATTATAAGTATGAATTTCAAATCAGTACCGAAAATGGTTGCGTCGGAAAAGAACCCGTGGTCAGAATTGGTCTTCACCGGTCTGTAGCAGTGTATTTTCCCGCTTATTGCGGTCTTTGTGTCCTAATCAATTTTGGAAAGTAACTAACAAAAGATCTGAGAGAAACCGAAAATAAAGTGTTTATATTTTTCATTGAAAGAAAATCGTTCGATAGCCGTCCTGCTCTCACTTGAAATTGCTGCAAGCAGAAGATTCAACATTTGCAGCGTATAAAAAATAAATCGTATTAGAATTTCTAGAACACGTTGATCAGCTACATAGAATAAAAGTCTGTTAAGTAAGTCAGAAGGAAATACACCTTAGCCGTCATCACGACATCGAAAGTACGCGAAACCATTGCTTCTTGTGCTGGATATGACCTAAAAACGCAAGATTTGCTACAACATTGCCTACATCTTTGACCGCTGGTTTTCTGTTTTAAACACGCAGTCATAACACAATAACTCACCTATACTTTCGACTTGTTTACCAGAACAGTTAGGACTAAGTGACATCAACTTGCAAACTGTTGCGGGCTGGTGGGGAAGGATGCGCTCAGTTTATTCTGTTTCCAATCAAGCAATTGCGCATGTCTGTTAGCCAACGCCTACCCTTTGTCTTCAACTTGCCAATCAGTAAAATAGAACTATCATGAACACGTCAAACAGGTTTTATCAGGCTAGATGAGTTCTGTTGTGGGCGAGCTGCCTTAGATTTGCGTAAACTAATAATAGTGTTCTTTTAATGTCAGTATAGTTCTTGGAAATGTGACCCAAACAAACTTTCATGTCTTCGCGATCTGGCCAATAGAGTTACGGCATTTACACGAATTCTGCGAAACGAGATATTAAACTCTGACGAGCTGATGTTTCTTTTGGTTTTTATTGTTGTTAACTTTAGTTTTATTCTCCTCTTATCTGGAGTGAATTCACTTGACAATACTTCCGGCCTGCATTATAAATAATGTCAAAAGGAGTGACGATTGAAAGGTTCTCCTAGGTGATCTTTATCTTTTACTTTGCATCGGGTTAAGTCGCGCTTGTCTAGTACAAAGTAATGCAATATTTATTCATTTCCAAGGCGTTCAGAATTGGCTTTGCTTAATTTCCACAGGCCAAACTAGCCATTTAGATATGGTATACCCATAGCATAGCTCTTTCTTTAGAACCTTTTATTTGTCAAGAGATTTGTATACTAGAAAAGTTATGACCTTCTGTAATCAGTTGAAATTTTACATCTAAATTAAATTGCGATAGTTGTATTTTTCAAACGGGCAAGAAGTAGACAAAACATTTTTAATTCAAGAAGACTTTTAGCTGAGAGGAATGATAAAAATGTAAATTACAAACTGTGTGAACATGAAATCCAGGCAAGTTCCTTCTTTCTGCACTGGTCTGTTGAAAATGTGAAATTTTGCATAAATTTCCTCGGCCATCTTGGTTGATTGAGCGGTATTTTGAACTTTCCTAGATATCGATTTCACAAAAATGTGTACCCGCTGGAACCTTTAAAGGATATTTCTGAAGAATGTTCACCAAACGGGTCTTTTTGACGCAATAAAAGAAAATCCAAATTTTCCGACCTGTCGTCGGATTCTCCATGTTTACAGGCAGTGGCTCTTAAATCGTCCACTTCTCTAACATGTTGATCAGCAAAATAGAATAAAAGTTTGTTACGTAAGTCAGGAAGAATAAGCGACCTTCGTCTCTAATCTAATCCAGCTTAATCATCGAAACTCCATGAAAGCATGGCTTCTTGTGATGTGACTCAAGAACGCTTGATATGCTGTAGCTCCTGGAACTGGAGTGGAACTGTGAAAGTTGTATAAGATTGATGCTAGCCGTATTATTGGAGTTTCAGTTTCGGCCATGCAGGAGTTTCCATGATGAAGATGTTTTTGGGCAAAGAGCAAGACGTAAGCTCCGGCAGATATAAGCCTAAACGGCAGATCAGTCATTCTAAAAGCGACATAAGAAGGGGCTTATTAATATTATACGTCGTAGATGTAGCTGTAGAAAGTTCTTCATTTAAAGCCTGCAAGGCTGGTCGAAAATTGAAGTACTATAATTCGCATTTGTTGTGTTTTGTCGCCGTGGACAACACAGCGAAGAGGTGCTTATGTTGACAGTTTCAGTTTATATCTGAATGGATCGAATGTACACATTCGTAAACTCTTACAGTTGGCTCATAGTCATGTGGGAAGCTTTAAGTTTCCAAGAATAAAGTTTACCTTGGGGCATAGGATTTCAAAGACAGACGGGCCAGACTGTTACGAGTATTAAACATAACCAACCTTCACTTCAATTTGTTTCCTCTTTCATTTTAAACTGATCACAGCGAGTCTTAGCAAATGACACGAGTCAGGTGAACTAAGTGGACCAAAGTAGACCTCAGACTTTTAGTTTTTAAATTTCTTTTTTGATTCAACATATATACAAGCCGTTACAGAGCTAGAAACGGATGAAGATGCATTTTGCTAACAACTAAGGTCTTAGATTTACCTACCTAGGCTTATGTCATTTTTTGTTTAATTCAGTTGACTTCTTAAAATTTCGGTGTCAAACGAACCTTTGTAATTATGTCTTCAAGATTTCGGCATACAAGGCAATATATAAAGCTATCGGCTAGTGAACTTATGTCTCTTTTCGTGTTATATTAAGGTCATTTTCACTCTGATCAAAACGGGACTGAATTCACCAAAGCAGATGATAATACTTGTACTATTTTCGAAACAAGGAGGAGACTTCAAGTCTCTGCTGAGTGATTTTTATTTATCTCACTTTGCATCGTGCTAAATCTCGCTTATTTTAGTTGAATTAAGGCAATCTTTATTCGTTTACCTTTGAGCACAGCTAGCTTATGCAAAAGGTCTAAGATTAAATCAAACTGGTTCGCTTTACTCTAAGAATAGCGACTGAACACGCTTGATGCGAAAATATCGGAAGGCTATGTACTACTAATAGAATCCCTTAATTGTAATCTTAACAAGCCATCCTCAAAATCGCCCTCAGCTCAAGTCTAAACTGTTTCCCTGTTTAAAAGCAGAAAGCAAACAGATCATATGTAGTATAAATTTGTAATTACGACCGACGGATGGTACGCGTCAATTACAATGGAAGTTGCGTTCAGAGGTGGTCTTGAGAGCATTGGTTGGGACCAGATACTGTCGCCTCGCACAAAACCTCTTCACGCTAAATAACAATTATTGGGGCGTGTGAATGAACTGATCAAGAAATGAAATGAAACTTCAAATAAAGCGCTGAGATTGCTCATTCGAAAAAACAATCATCGTTCGATAGCCGTCTCGCTCTGACTTGAAATTGTGACAAGCAGAAGAAATCAACACGTGCAGCGTTTAAATCGTCCACTTCCGACAACACGTTGATCAGCCGACAAAGAATAACAGTCTTTAAAGTAAGTAGGGAGGAAATACATTTTCGTCTTCAACGCGATAAATATAGCTAGATCATCCAAAGGTCGCGGAACCATTGTTTCCTGTAATAAAGCCGTGATTCTATTGATCTGTTCAGCAGCATATTCCAAAACTTTGAAAGTTTTTCAAAAAGTTACGCAGTCATCTTACACCAACTTACCTTTACTTTCGACTTATTCACCAGGATAGTCAACACTGAATAACCACAATCTGCAAGCTGTTGCTGGCTGATGGCGAAAGGTATACACAGTTTATTCTGTTTCCAATTGTTGCAAATGCGCATGTCGGCCAGCCAACGTCTTCTTTCTGTCCTAAACTTACCAATCAGTTCAACTAGAATAACTAGAATGATGTACTGCCTGAACACGTGAAAACAGCTTGATACGAGAAAGTAATGGAGAAGCTTTTTATTAACTGAAGAAAAGTTAATGCAGAGCAAAGAAACCACGCATGCTTGAATTAATCATGCGATTGATAATCAACCAATGAAAAGGTTTAATTTTATACGTCATGGTTTTGCCACAACTTTGTCAAGAATATTACTTTCGTGTTAATTTTGGAAACAACTTTGTCACGACTTTGAACCCAATATTCACTGGACGTTACCACTGCTGTCATGGATAACTCGCTAATAAATTAAAATAGTGTCATATGCTTTGTGCAGTCTTCAACATTTTTTCTCCGAAAAGCTAATTATGTGGCTTGAATGCTCTAGAACTTCAAGTGAGACCAACTGGTGTCTTGATTGTCTCCCAAGAATGCAAATTTGTCTTCTAATATGATGCAAGAGTGCACAAACAACAGGGTATTATCATTGCCCATTCTGAAATGTTGAATTGGAAAAACATCATATAGAAAGATATAAGAAGCTATTTTGTGAAAGTATCTGTTCTTTTAAGAGCAAAAAACGACAATGGAACTGAATTCTGCAGATGTTGTGGCCAAGTTCATGGTTTTAACTATGTGACTGGTATACATCAGTAAACGTTCATGAAAATAAACTTAAAATTCGTTTGAAATTCACATATACTGCAAATAATAGCACGAAGTGAATGTTTCAAGTATTAAGCATCACATTACTGAAAGAGTTTTTCAACTTATCAAATTTCCAAGAAATGCGTTCGTGATTCAGTTCCATTCTTTGAGCCAATAAGTTACCTAAAGCAACTTATAGTTAAGTGACAGCATTGATTTAGAACTCCATCGAAATACCTCTCTTCACCTTGAACAAGTTTGTTTTATCTATACACACAGAACAAATTAAACTTTTAAAGTTTACTTGAACAATACAGCACCGTAGCTTCGGCGGCCAAGACTGAGAACAATTTCAGCCATGCAAAAGTTTCCATGATGAAGATTGATGGTCTTGACCAAGAAGCACGAATTAGGTTCGGGTATAAAGATAGGTTGTTCATTTTCATTGAGAGAGTAGAAAGCTCTTACTAAAATATCGGTTGTTGATGCAATTGAAAAACGTCTTTAATTGAAATCTGTGATGTCAGTCAGAAACTGTGAATCGTTCACATAAGGTGTAATTAAAATCTTGACAGGTAAGGGAACATCAGCCAATTTGGCTGCATCACGTTTCCTTTGGAGGTGGTTTTGGAGAGTTATATCACATTAATTTTCACTCAACGATTGGAATCGATCAATGCATAGGATTCCTGAGAGAGGCCAGACTATCAGGAGAATTAAGTACCGCACGAGTCAGCTGAACTAGGTAGTTGGAGCGAAATGGGCTTTAGAGTTTTAATGTTTTGAATCAAGAAGTACACACAAGAACAGGAACGGATGAAGATGCATTTCGCTTAAAACTAAGATGTTTGATTTACCTAGCTAGGTTGTAGCAGTGCAGTTCTTGGAATTTTTAACCCAGACATATCTTTATAAGTGAATATGCATGTCTTTACAATTTCGACGTGAAAAGGGAATAATACGGGCCATCGGCTGATGAACCTATGCCTCTTCTCGGTTTTGTTATCATCAATGTCTACTTTCACCTAAACTGGACTGAATTCATCAAACCAGATGAAAATACTTCTTGCACTATTATCAAAACAAGGTAAGACTTAATGGCTGGGCTCTCCTAAGCGGTCTTTGATTTTCCACCCAGTAATTTACATTCGACAACCGTTAGTTGATGTAGAAAGAGTAAGGTGAATATAAGCTAAGAACAGCGAGCGTACTTCATGGAGAAATATCGCTCGACTTTTAAAGCCTTTGTGGTCTTGAGTCAACTTCAAATTCCCAGAAAACTAAATTATTAAATCCTTTAAGCTCTGAAGTTGGAGCTCATATTGAAATGAAAGCCATCATCAAAAACTCCTTTTTACTGAGTTCACTTTTCTTGTCGAGTCTGTTTCCCCCGTTCTATTTCTCTTGATTCTCTGTTAAATCTTGGTCTATTCTTAAAAGCAGTGAAAATATCAAGCAGTATGAATTTCTAATCAGGACCATAGGATGGTCGCTTCGGTAAAGAACCCGCGGTCAGAATTGGTCTTCACCGGTCTGTAGCAGTGTATTTGTCCGCGGCTTCTTGCGATATTCGTGTCCTAATCAATTTTGGAAAGTAACAAACAAAAAATTTCAGAGAAACTGAAAATAAAGTGCTTACATTATTCTTCCAGAGAAAATCGTTCGATAGCCATCTTGCTCCAACTTGAAATTGCTGCAAGCAGGAGATTGAACACGTGCAGCGTATAAAAAGGAATCGTATTGGCATTTCTATAACACGTTGATCAGCTACATATAATAAAAGTCTGTTACGTAAGTCAGAAGGAACTACATCCTTAGCCTTCATTACGTTCTAGCTAGATCATCGAAAGTACGAAGAACAATTGCCTCTCGTAATAAAAACCTAAAATCGCAAGATTTGTTTGCTACAACATCGCCCACAATTTTGACCGCCCGTTTTCTTTTTTTAATACGCAATCTTCACATAACAACTCACCTTTACTTTCGAATTATTCACCAGAACAGGTTAGACTCGATGACAACGATTTGCAAGCTCTGGCGGGCTGATGGAAAAGGATGCGTGCAGCTTATTCTGTTTCCAATCGTCGCAATTGCGCATGTCTGTCAGCCAACGCCTACACTTTGTCCTCGATTGACCAGTCAACTAAACTAGAATTATCATGAACACGTCAATCACGTTTTATCACGCTGGATGAGTTCTATTGTGGGCAAGCTTTCTTAGATTTACCTTAGCTAATATATGTGTTGTTTTAACGTCAGTATACTTCTTGGAAATTTGACCCAAACAAACTTTCATATCCTCGCGATCTGGCAAAAGGAGTTACAGTAGTTTTTATTGTTGTTAAGTTTAGTTTTATTCTCATCTTATCTAGAGTGAATTCACCAAAGCGTTGACAATACTTACGGCCTGCGTTATAAATAATGTCAAAAGGAGAGACGATTTAACGGTTCTCCTAGGTGATCTTTATCTTTCACTTTGCATCGGGTTAAGTCACGCTTGCTCTAGTACAAAGTAGTGTGATATTTATTCATTTCCAAGGATCGACAACTGTTAATTACTATAGAAAGTAAAAGATAATTTAGGCTGATTTGCGTTACTCAGAGAATACCAAACACACTTAATGGGAAAATATCACTCGACTTGTCTTTGTGCAATGCCTTTGTGCCCTTGAGCCAACTTCAAATTCCTAGGTAACTACGTAATCAAATCCCTTAAGTTTTGACGTTTGAGAGCAAAAAACCTTCCTAAAAAACGCCTTTATTATCCGAGTTCATCTCTCTTGTCAGGTCTAAACTGTTTCTTTGAATTCATCCTTAGTTCATTCTTAAAAGCATGAAGCGCACGGGTTATATGCAATATAAATTTCTAATTAGTCAGAATTAAGACCGAAGTATGGTAAGCTGTCGAGTTAGTGGAAGCGGCGTTAAGAAATAGCCTTCACAACTTTGGTAGCATGGAACCTGAATAGCCTAGCACAGAAACGTTTCACCTTTGAACTAATGTATACAAGGGTATTTTACTGGTTATTATAGTTTGCGTATATTTATTGATTTTGCCACAACTTTTTCACGAAAGTTACTTAAGTATAAACTTTGAAAACAATTTTGTTGGCTTTCAAACCAATATTCTCTAAACTTTGGATAAATGTGATGTGCATTATGTACTGTTCAACATTGTGTTATCAGAAATGCTAGTTATGTGGCTTGAATGCTCTAGAACTTCAAGTGAGACCAATCGGCGGCTTAAGTGTCTCCCAAAAACTCAAATTTCTCTTTCAATAATATTTTGGTGAGTTTAACAATCTTTAGATTACATAACGAAATTCATGAAACATTACCGAAAATTAGTAGGAGGGCATAATCATGGTCCTTTCTGACATGTTCAATTGAAAGGATATAATTCAAGGAAGCTATAAGAAGCGATGTTGTGAAAGTACCTGTTAACTCGAAAAGACAATGGAAGTGAAGTGGAACTGTGAAAGTTGTACAAGATCGATGCTAACCGTATTATTGTAGTCTCAGTTTCTGCCATTCAGGAGTTTCCGTGAAGATGTTCTTGAGCAAAGAGCAAGAGTTAAGCTCCGGCGGGTATAAGCCTAAAAGGCAGATCAGTCATTCTCAACGCAACATAAGTAAGGGTTTATTAATATTATACGTCGTAGATGTAGCTGTAGAAAGTCTTTAATTTGAAGCCTGCATGGCCTGTCAAAACTTAAAGTAGTTAAATTTAAATTTGTTATGTCTTGTCGCCGTGGACCACACGGCAAAGAAATGCTTAGGTTAACATGTCAGTTTTAGCAGTCAGTTTGACCTGAATGGATCGAATGTAGGCATTCGTAAACTCTTAACTTGGCTCATAGTCATGTGGTAAGATTTTAGTTTCCAAGAATAAAGTTTACCTTGGGGATAGGATTTCAAAGACAGGCAAGACTGTTACGAGTATTAAGAGTGCCTGCCTGTAAAAATCAGACAAATTCTTAATTTCGCGGCAAGGGTCGAAAATTCGATTTTGCTAATATTCTTATGGTAGACAGGCTAGGGCATGACAAAAACTACTGGATAGTTTTTTTTGGTAAAATATCCTTTTATTTCAAAGAAATATGCAAATCACCAAATTCCGTTAAAATCGTCATTTAACGCACCATTTTATTACAGAAGTTTGAGAGCCTCGCATGCAAAACCACATCATTCTTCCGTCTTTAAAACACTCAAATATTTTTGTGCAATGTTTAAATGTGTACTGGGTTGATTTTAGGGAATGTTGCGTTTTCTTTTTGGGTGCAAAATAATTAAATTTCGAAGACATGTATTTCATTCACTTAAAAGTACTTCGTGAATATAATTAATTTTCACTATGTGCGAAACCTCCAAATGGATCAAGCTTCTGGTGGTTGAATCGCAGAAGGATGGTCTACAGATTCCTGTAAAAATTTCTTTGGGCAAATGATTGTGAGCGACGCGAGAGCTTTTCAAAGTACG
>Ga0099808_1052351_pt1 | contig 11285 bp, 9 predicted proteins | sample OrbTnscriptome_2_FD_81140 | JGI IMG/M metagenome (GOLD analysis project Ga0099808, IMG submission 81140) | Coral microbial communities from Puerto Morelos, Mexico - Orbicella T R B metatranscriptome (Eukaryote Community Metatranscriptome) | ecosystem: Host-associated > Invertebrates > Cnidaria >...
GTGACGAGTTATTTTTATATAATTTAATCTGCTGGAATATTGCGTGACTATCATAATGTTCGACTCAAAAATGTTTCAAGTATGATGACAGCAACAAGAAGAAATTACATACAATGTTTGTCAACATTATGTGTAATATGCAGGAAAGAAAATTTGACAGTCAAAACATTGGAATAGATGTACATCATTTCAATTGGTGTCCTTGATAGAGAAGTAGTAAGTTCACTTTAGACATTTACATGTAGCTACTACTATATCAAGGCAGTTTGTACATTATACACTCACTTTTGCGTGTTTTGATCTCTATAATGCCATTGAGATTTTATGATGCCTCATAAGTATTCAAATTTTCTTGTTGCTGCTACAGCAGTTCTCCCTTTTTTATCCACTCCTCTTTTTAGGCTTCAGTTCAGGTTATTATTTCACTATAGCACAGCATAATGAGTTTACTTTGTCACTGAATTTCCAAGGAGGTGGTGAGGTCCACTAAAGTTTTTTTGTTGCATTCTTGTACAGTAATGGCTGGAGTTGTAAAATGTGTTTCCAACTTTCTAATTATATGCCATTGAACAGACTCATTTCATATGGTTGTGAGCAGTAATGTTCCTTTTGTTCTTTCTGTGTTTGGAGAAGTTTAACATTTTGGGATCTTGGTGTGTTTGAGGAAAATTGGTATAGTTATCTGTTTTTCCATGGAGTAAGCACTTGATAGCTTGTGTTCTTGCCAATTCCGAATGAAGCGTTTCAGTTTGTTGCAGCTCTAACCTAATTTATAGACGTATCAACACCAAGCATGTTGATATAATCTTGTTTCTGTCCCTTGCATAATTATTGTGGTTGCAGATACTGCAGAGTTGTTGTCGTTTCCATACTTCACGTGCATCAGTTGTTGACAGTAGGAAATGCTGCACCTATAATACACATGAAACAATAATGGGTTACAATGCAACTTACAAGTGCGCAAATGAACTTAATATGCTTAATCATCTAGTTGTATTGTTTTGGCCCCTCCCTCTCTTACTTCCTTTATGCCCCTCGAAACAGAAGTTAGTAACTTATCTTATTCTACATAGTGCTTGAGGTTGGATTTGTCCTTTTCAGGGAAAGGTTTGAAGGAAATAATGTAGTAGTTTTCCACCCTCACATCCAAGGATGGATTTTTCTTAGACCCCTTTTCAAATCTCTGAATTTCTATTATGCAAATTATAGCAAAGTTACATACAGTTCAAGAAGTTGGGAATGTCAAAAACAGAAAGGGAGTAAATAACAAAATTAATATTATTTGTCTGTCTATGCAATAAATAATCCTGTTTTCTTTGTGTGCATGAAATATGATGTATTTTTTCCTTTTTTGTATGAAAAAATTAACCTTTCAGTTAGTCTAATTTGTATCTTTCACATTCTGCATCACTGCGGTTCAGGTGTATAGGTAAAGTTAATTTGCAAAATAATATCTTCAGACAGCTGACAGGGAAATGTATATAGACTTGTGATCACTATAGTATGACTCCAGTGTACCGTATTGCTTGTCAAACAGGATCAAAATGTTGAAAAGTGATATATATATCTGACTGGATTCGCAAAAACTTAGCCATAGAATTTTACTTGTCACTGATAATCTTGATACAATTCCATCCTAGAGCTAGCTTCCCACAAGGCTTATCACAGCTCAAATAACAACAAATAACTCTCCTGTATGCCTTTTGAGGCCAGGAAGACTAAATTCACCATCTTTTTGTTGAATCATGAATTGTACAATTCAACATGAAATTGGAGTCTAAATCAACACGAACGTACAGATATCAAAACCACGGCGGAGAGTTAATCTATCACTTTCTACAGGCCTGCATCATCCTAAATGGACTGAACAAGAGCTTCCTACATCGAGAATCAATTGAACCTCAAACAAACTAGGCCATAGTTAGCAGTAAGCGAACACTCAACATGTTGTTGTTACGTCAATTATCACCTGGAAGCCACGCAAATAAATTTCTTCCGCGCTAGCGAATCAAAGACAGTTCTGATAGTTAGCTAAGCCGAGAATGCCTAAAATTGATAAAACAAGGAAATTCTACTCACGATCAGCGCTTGAACTCATGTTCTTCTCTCTGTTCGTGGCCATGTTTTGCTCGCAAATAGCAATGCCCCAGATGTACTTCAACACTGTCTTTAACACTGTTTTCATAAATCCAGACATATATTTCAAGGGAACAAGACTGCATGACCCAGAAAGGTTGAAAAACGACCATGTCTAATTTCTGTCAATCTATCTAAAGCATTTAGAGTCAAACTAGGGAATTCCCTGAGCAGTTTAGGACATTCTGTACCAATATATGTCTGAATTTATGAAAACCGTGTTAAAGACTGCACCAAAATAGCAGGCATGTTTTTGGAAAATCGGTCAGATATATATGTAAAGTTTCCATATTTATGTCCAAATTACAATAAAAATATATCCAAATTACAATATGTATAACCAAATCGATTTTTTTTATAACCCTTTATTTATTCACTGAAAAAGGTAACATGCAACACAATTTCAAAGAAAAAAATTTACAAAAAATTAAAATAGAACAACTTACAAAAAAAATACAACTAGTTAAAATAGCTAATAACTGAAAAGGTCTATGAATTACAGTCTTACAAACACTCACAAGAATTGAACAAAACAAAAGTACTCTAAAGAGTAACAAGGTCTCGAATCTTCTTTTCATCTGTCCCGAGCTTGTTTTTTAAAAATTTGAGATAGGAAGTGAAACAGAACGGGTCTTCATTTTTTGCAGAAATATAGATGTAATTTCTGGCCACAGGCAAACAGTAGTTAATGCCTAAAAAAGACTGTTTTCTGGGATGAAAAGCAAATAGAATATCACACTGTTTGAGTTTGATTTGCATGTTATATTTACATGAACAATTCCACCAAGAAGCAAAATGGATCCAAAGTACTTGTGGTTAATCTTAAATTGAAAAACCAACAGTCTGACATTGAGAGTTACTTTAAAAGGAAGCTCGTAAATATGTGAAATTTCATCTGCAGAAAATCCTGCCTTTCAAGCTTTCCCATTGAGGCTGGCTTCTCAAAAATCTTTTTTGTCAGTATTTGTCTAAGCATCTTACTTAAAATATTTTGTGTATCAATAATCTTATTTTCGCAGTCATTAGTTTTATTTTCCTCATAGCTATTGAGTTTCTTTTTCCAGCTCTTGCAAATAGCATTTAAAAGCCATAAATACTGCAAAAAAATGTGTTTTAATGCTGAAGATATGCTGGAAAACATTAAGTGTCATAAAATTTCCATCCTCAGTTAACAGATCTTTTATGTATTTAACTCTGGCTTCATACCACGACCGATACAATACTGACTTTCCTGCAATTGTAACAAATTTATTGTTCCAAATAACCTCATTTTCCACCCTATTCTTGCTTAAGGGAGTGTGAGCCACTATCCTCTGCCATGCATTGAGCACATGTTTGTAAAATAATGGTAAACCAGATAGATGCAGGAGAGTTTTCAGTGAGAAATTGCAGTTTGAAATAAGTTCTCCTCCAACGTCTCTTAGATACTCAAGTGGCAGTGATTTCCACATAGCCCATTCAGGAATGGATAGTCTTTTAACCCAAGCCTGCTTTTAGCGATTTGTTTATTATATCAAAATCAGGCATACCTAAACCCCCCTCCTTTTTTCACCAATCATCATTGTCTTTTTAATCTTTGGAATCTTGTGGCTCCAAATAAAATCCACAATTTGTTTATTAACAACTTTTATAAAATCTTCGGGAATTGGAAGAACAGCTGTGACATAGGTCAATTTAGAGAGTGCTAGAGATTTTACTATGTTGATTTTCCCATACAGAGTCAAGTCCCTAGAAGACCACATGTTAAGACATTTTGCTAAGGAAAGCAATCTTGATTCTAAGTTTCTGCTATAAGAAATATTCTGGTCTGTTGTAAAGCATATGCCAAGTGCATTGACATAATCCTTGGGCCACTGAATACCAAAGGGAGTATTGGTTCTGTTCTTGTTTGAACCAAACTATAATGCCTCTGTTAGCCCCAAACACAGTGTAAACAAATCTAGCTTTTTAAATAGATTGCTGGCTGATGAAGTATCTTCAACCAGGCAAGTAGTGTCATCAGCATACTGCGATAATTTAAATTCTCTAGAATTAAGCAATAAACCTTTTATCAATGTGTTGCTTCTAATAGGGCTTCCTAGGAGCTCCACACCTATAACAAAAAGGATTCTGGAAGGGGGGCACCCCTGTCTAACTCCATGTTCCAGAGAAAAGAAAGGTGTTGCAAAGCCATTGTTAGTAACACAACTTTGTGGATTTGCGTAAAAGGTTTTAATCCATTTTACTAACATATCTCCAAAACCAAATGTTCCTAGTGCCTTGAATAAAAACAACCATTCGATGCTGTCAACTGCTTTCTTAAAGTCCAGAAATAACACGATGCCAGGAGTCTTCATGTCTTCACAACATTCAATAAAATCTGAAATCAAGCGAATATTCTGCCTGATAAAACGCTTTTTAACATAACCTGTTTGGTCACTGTGAATGATGCCTGGTAGGATTTTAAGCACTCTAGAGGCTATTGCTCTAGTAGCAATTTTATAGTCAGTATTCAAAAGCGAGATAGGTCTCCAGTTGTCCAGTAGCGTTTTATCTTTATTCTTCTTTGGAATAAGAGTGATTATTCCTCTTCCTTCAGAAATAGTTAATTCTCTGCATTTGAAAGCATGATTCAGACTATCAACTAGTTCTTGCCCCAAACGTTCCCAGAACACTAAGTAAAACTCCACCAAGAGACCATCCAAGCCAGGAGATTTACCTTTTGCCATTTGCTTCAGAGACATAAGACACTCATCTTTTGTTAATAGGCCTTCACAGGATTGCCTTTGATCCACAGATATTTCAGGCAAAGCTGGGTTGTTAAAAAGGTGTCAAAACGCTGGTCATCTGGACACACACCAGTGGAGGTGTAAGGCTCTTTGTAGAAATGATACTCTTTGTTTAAAATTTCCTTGGGTTTAGTTGCAGTCAGTTTATCTGAGTTTCAGTTCAGTTATGTATTTAGTACTGTGATTTCTTCTCTCTAGGCGGTAGAAGTATTTAGAATTGTGTTCACCCTGTTCGCACCAGCGAACTTTGCTTCGTGTCATAGCCCCCTTAGTTTTGAGCAACGATAACTGATTCAATTTAAATCTTACATCTTAAAATTTAAACACATTTTCTTCTGATGGATCAAGACTGATTTTTCTTTGCAGATTACACAGTTCCTGTTGCAGCATTTCTTCATCATTTCTGTGCAGTTTGGCTCACCTTTTGGAAAAGAATAAAGTGAAGCTTCTAATTTCCATCCTGATCATTTCCCAGTATAGTCTTTTATCAGTCAAGTAGCGATATTTAAAAAATAAATTTTCTTTACACTTCTCTATGTTCTCTTTGAGTTCTTCAATGAAATTTTATCATCTAAAAGGGAATTGTTAAATTTGAAAAATCCTGGTCTGTGCTTTTTGTACTCTTTGGACAAAATAGAGAAAGAAACTGCAACATGATTTGAGAAAGACACTGCAATTATCTTGCATTCTTGTATCTGGTTAATAAGGCCGTTGGAGACTAGAAAATAGTCCAATCTGGGATGAATTTTTAAAGATTGCCAAGTGAACAATGACTCATTTGGGTGTATGTAGTGCCAAGCACCCTTTAAGTCCAGAATTCTACAGAGATTACAAATAGCTTGCACCACTGCTCTATCTCTTTTAAAGCTAAAAACAGTGAACAAAATCAAAACCAAGCAGCTATTACTACACACTTACAAGATAAGATTACACACAAGATAGCCTTATCGCTAAAAGATAAATCATTTCTTGGGGAACACATTCTAAATTTGGGCGCTGAAATTGACCAGAAAAAGATACAACTCATAAGACTCGCTTAAACAGGTGCCACGTCTTAGCCGAGAGAAAATTGAAGTGAAACAAATATAAAACCAGAAAACCAGAGTGCTATATTTAAATGTTTCTTTATAATTATTATTGGCTTCCTTTGAAGAGCTGACCATCAATGCACAACTTGTCGTACACCAGCTTTGCCGTGCATCCACATTTCCTAGCAGCTCTTAGATGCGGTAAGAGCAATTTCCTGATGTTGAATTAATTTCTTTAGGGAAGTCCAGAGACACTCCAAAATTTGTTCCAGCAAGGGTTGGAGCCTTGGACAAAACATATTCCCCCTTGTATCTAGTAGGATCTCCAAATCTTCAGTCGAACAAAAGTTACTCGATAAGGGCTTAATTCCTACACCCCAGCTAACAACAACCTCACATTTTGCTCATATTCGTCAAGTCTGTGACACCAAAATTCTGAACTGTCAACTTGGTCGGGAAACAAGTAACTTTCTAGATATTGCTCCTTGTATGACTCTCACAAGAGAATCGAAAAAAGAATGAATACATTTTGGAAACCACTGGGCTGCCATTTTGTTTGTAGTTGATGCAAGTCAATTCATGACAACTTAGATGTAGTACTTACCATAAAATATATATATGTTGAAAAGCTGCATGACATATATACATCACACTGTTTGCAAATATGTGAAGAAGAGTGTGAAGTTATATGTAAAACAGACAATCGACACAGTATTTGGATTTATATCAATTGACATTTTGGACATATATATTACCATTTGGATATATATATTACAATTTGGATATATGTATTACAATTTGGATATATATTGCAATTTGGACATAAAGCATAGTACCGGCAGATTGCACATGTTGTCGGATATTTGTGTAAATGTGATCCATTTGTGTACGGTAGTCAGTCGTATACTGGTTATTATAACCCATGCTTAATTTTCGCACAATTCTATTGGCTACTTTACGTCACGTGGTGCAAAATTACAAAGGCAGCTATCACGCAATAACCTCTGCCTGCATCAATAATTGCCCTGCGACTGTTTCTGTCAAAAAGAAACAAAGCTAAAAAGAATAAATCCAGCTCTAGAATTTCACCTTTTCATCTTTATTATTTTTCATGGATGAAAAACAAACTCTTTCCGTGGAATCCGCTGATAATGACATTAAAAAAAACTGGTCACCAATGCTGTTCCAGTAAGTCCAAAAAAGTCAACAAAATATGCAGAAAATTAATGGGAGGGTTATAAAATAAATAAAACCCTTTCTGGCTCACTGGTATGTTGGTTGATAATGTCCTTGGCTGAGAGATTGTCCTTAAAATTTCACATTTGCCCTCAAAGCTTCGCTTCTCAGTCAAATATTCATTTTTTGGACAATATCTCAGCTGCAGACATCATCAGCCGGCATACCAAACCGAATACCCTGCAAATAACAATACAAATACACAGCAATATTGCATAGTCATTTGTACAGTGGAAAACCTGTTTGCTGTACAGGTCAGCATACGCATGCAAAACTGCCACAGTCTCCCTCTTTCATTGATAAATTTATTGACTACAGCAGCTGGATAATAAATCTCTTATTAGATGTTTTGGTGTGTAATATCACTTCATATTTTCACTCGCTGTCTGTATTTTGACTCACCCTACGGGCTTGTCAAAATACAGCACAACTCGTGAAAAGATACAGCGATACCACACACCAAAACATCTAATAAGATATATATCAACCTCTGTTTGTGATTAGAAATGCTTTGAGAGCTTTTTGTTCTGTAGTTTCCTGCATCAGGTTAATATTGAAATCTCCAAGCAATAACATAGTAGGAATTGTAGGTTCTGTCAAAACTGACTTATGGAGATGAGTAAGAGCTTCAATCAGTTGTGAAATTCTAACAGTTTTTGACCAGTAGATACCCACCACATGAATATTTGGTACTGGATGGCTAAGAACTGTTACAGTAATTTCCACATTATTTACATTAAATCTGTACGGAATTTCAGTACAATTTAAATCATTCTTAATGTACACAGCAGTTTCATAGCAAGGTCTGATGTTAGACTGACTAAAGTCATTTCTGTACAGAGTAGGAGGAGGAAGGCTTACCTTTTGTCCCAGATGATAAAGCATTCATTTCAACATACTGCTTTCTTCCTGTGGCTGGTCGATTTGTCGTCATCCAAAGATGTCCATAGCTGCACTCTTTACCAAAACCTAAACCTCCATCCAACTACCACTTTGTTTCCAAAAGTCTCAAGAGGCCTTATAGTCTGTGATTTGCATTCAAAACACCACCTATTTCGAAGTTTTCGTGGTCATGGGTGAAACAAGAAAAAATCAACAAAGTTCAACGTGAACCAATTTGCATTACTTCATGTTTGCAGTCTTAATGGGTCTTCACACACAAACCATTCATGTTATTGTCACTTTTAGGACTTAGAAGCCCATTTCTCTGCAGTCGAGTACTCTGTAGCATATTTCCTTTCCATTTTTGGCTCCGCAAGGGTATGTTCTGATCAGGTTTGGAATCAAAAAACCATCATGCTTCAAAGGGACAGGATGCCATTTTGAATTTGTCCAACTAGTTGGGCATATTCTCGTCTTTGTACTACCCACCAAATATGTACACTGAGACAATGGTGTGACTTTGAACAACAAGACAAACTTGTCGCAGGAGAACGTGTTTAATCCAGGCTTAATGCACAAATTAATTGTCTAACAATGTGAGTGAGTGATTTTTAATTGAATTCCACCCCCAGACCCTAAACCCCATACCATGACTTACGTCATACCATCAGGTAAAAAGGAAAACGAAGAGAGGCATGCATAATTTCATCGAATTTAGGTAGCAGCAACCCTTTATTGCTCTCCACTGATAAACTCCGCGAAACAGCTAAGACAAGGCGAAAATATCGACTTGCTCAGCACTGACTGTTTCAACCGAATTTGCATCATTCCTGTTTTACGCAAATCAACCACCCCTGTAAAGACATAGACAAGATCATTTTTTTCAGTGCAGGATATAGAAACATCCTTTTCAAACAAAACATCTTGTGCATAGTTGGATTTTAAGGGTGAACAAGTGAGACGTTTGCCCCTGAAGAAGCAATGGAGGTTCATGTCACAGACTTATCAATCCCCTACCGTAGAAGGTCATTTAGAAACATGACTTAACCCATTGACTCCTGGAGCTTTTCGCCAAAAATGCATTTTTGGACATTTTGGAGATTTTCAGGCTGGATATGGGCCAAATTAGCTCCAATCTACTCAAAAGGGCATTTGCAACATGACAGCATGCCTTTCTTTCCACTAGCATCGCGTTTTACAACATTTTCGCTCAGGCATGCGCAGAAATCAAAATTTTTGGACGAGAAAGTGGCCTACAGCTTTAGGCTTTTCGATTTTTTAAATTTTTTTCACCTTTCCTTTATCTCCTTTTCTTTTCTTTTTGCTGCTGTGATGGACCTTCTACTGGGCTTGCTTCCAGTTTAAAACATTCTGAGAAAGCATCATCGAGACAGGCAATTTTTGCCACGGAGTAGCCACGTGTAGGGCAGGAAATTTTGCTCTGAGTTTTTCACTCAACTTTCTGAGCATATTTGTGCATATCTCAGGGACCATTGGGCCAATCACTCTGATCTTGGTATCATTGGAAAGATCTTTTCCTCCTGCAGAAGTTGAGCATAAATGATGCCAATTTTGGTCAAGGATGATGACGTCAGAAGCAGAAGAAAGGCCAAGGCTCGTCATGGCCGGTTACAGCCAGCACCAGGAGTCAATGGGTTAAGTTCTTAAGTGCCTACCCAGGTAAAACTTGTTGTTGCGTGCTGTTTCTTTTTAGTAATGCTTGTTAGTTGTACCCGTGAGACGGTACAACTCCCCTTTTCTCCAACCTGTTTTACACAGGGCCCTTTTTCAGAAACAAATTTACAAGACTTTTCCAGGACTTTTCTGGGACTCAGGTTGATTTTTCCAGGACTCTAAAATTCACATTAACCCTTTCACTCCCAAGATCTTAATGTTTATTCTCCTTACTGTCTGCCATACATTTCATACTTTTTTACTTGAGTTGAACAGATTTCCAGAACTTTCCAGGACCAGTAGCCCTTTTCCAGGACTTTCCAGTCCTGGAAAATGCCACAATAAAATTCCAGGACTTTCCAGGTTTTTCAGGACCCATACAAACCCTGTTTACAGCAAGTGGTGTGACATTCTTAAAATTCTTCTTTCAGACAATCACAGACAAAAAAGTTGGGACATGAAGCAAGTTCTCCCCTCCCCCACTTATGTTGATAATCAGGAGATCTTTTTTCTTTTTGTTGAAAAAAATGCGACATTTTCCAACACTGATTAGGGGGGATGGGGAATACGTGATCCAGCTCAACTGTTTCAACTACTTTTGTCCGGGATTGTAGGCCCCCTTCCCACAAGGCTAATTGATTAATTGAAATTAATGAATTAAACAAACATTTAAGTTTATGCCTTATAGTGTTAGTGCCTTAGCAAACAGCAGCTCCCTAAACCATCCCAATAGTTCACTCTCCACTAAAAAGATAAGTAAATGAAAGATGCAGCAAGAAGTTCTCTGCATTTTGTGCTAGGTTAGCTTTACAAGATGCTGCCTTTAGGAAAGGAAAAACAAACAAACAAACAAAAAATCTCATGAATTAAGGGGTTCAAATCTGACCAAGAACAAGAACATAGAACATAGTACAACTATATTCTCTTCCCTCTGACTTGCAACCTTTAGTGATACTTTGTTGAGTGAAGAAGACAACGCATTTCACCCGGAATACCCTTATTCAAGGCCGTAGCTACTGTAAGGCAAACCGAGCCACTTGCCTCAGCTATTTTTTTCGTTTCTGTTGCTTCTTTTTGCTAAATATCTAGGAAGAGAATTTTACTGTGGACATTGCCTCGTTCATATTTTTTCCTGGCTATTGCCCTGTAAGTAATGCTATAATGTTGTGTGAATTTTCATTGTTCATCAGCGTGCTGATAAATAAACTTTTTGCTGGAAAGATGGATTGAATGCAACAATCACAAGCCCCCTTGCATGATATAAATGGTACTTCTTGATGAAGACTAGCACTGAGCAGTTGTTGTGTTGTGATCCATAACTCTAGTGACCTCACCATGAGACAAATGATAATACCACAATTCTCATCTTTTTACTATGCACAAAGAGACAACAACCATCCACAGGGCTTTCACATGAGATTTCCTCCACTGGGAGTTTGCAATAAATTTATCAAGGTCACTAACCTCTTTTTAAAACCTAAAAGAGCTATTTATTTCTCTTTGAGCATGTCTAGTTGAAACTGAAGAAATAACTTATCTGTCTGGATTTGTATGTTCTTGT
>Ga0099808_1114087_pt1:0-7500 | contig 11272 bp, 4 predicted proteins | sample OrbTnscriptome_2_FD_81140 | JGI IMG/M metagenome (GOLD analysis project Ga0099808, IMG submission 81140) | Coral microbial communities from Puerto Morelos, Mexico - Orbicella T R B metatranscriptome (Eukaryote Community Metatranscriptome) | ecosystem: Host-associated > Invertebrates >...
AAAAAAAAAAACTTTAAATGAGTACTCCAAACCCAAACATCGCAATGTCAACAGTTTGAAATTCATAGAAATATGTTTCAGGTTGTGCAAAGCAGTCAAAGACATCTCAACCAACTGAAAACTAAAATGTACAGGCCCTCTGGGCAACTGGATTTCAAATTTTTTTTCCTGCCCTGCATGGGACACAAAGACCTTACAAGACCTCACAATCACAGCTCTGACAGAAATATATTTAAAAATATATTATTTACACCTTTCCCGTCTTATAGAAAACAATCACTTAAAAATATATATATCTTATGATCAAATTGAGAATGGCTAAATTATTCCACAGGTACATGTACAGTGCATAATAGAGATACTTAACAAGAACAAAAATGCATATATCATTATTGGCTTCAATCCCACATCTTATTACACACAGTCCTAAAAAAAGCTGTTACAAAGATAAATGTGTGTTTGCAACAACAATTATTAGCAAACCAAGTTTAAAACCTGAGCAATCTGTTATCTGTTATCTTTTCTGGTGTAACTATAACATTCAATATTTACCCCAAAATTTTATCGAGATATAAACTAACTTAATAAACTACTTTCTTTTAACAAAAAATGTCCAACTTTTTAAACAATTAATTATTGGAGGCTAGCTGTGCAAATGCAAATACTGTTACTATCCATTTGTAAGTAACTTAATTAAATTTATCAATGTGTAAGTAATTATATTGTATCGAAGTATTAGTATTGTTCTTAGTAGCATTAGTATCGTTTTGTTAGTATTATCGTATTGCAAGTAGTTTTGTATTTCTTTGAGTCGTTTTTTTAGTACCTTATTGTAAAGTAATTTGTTGTGCATAAAATAAATAAATTCATTAAAAAAAAAAATCTATCAAGATTAGGTGTCAAAGGTATAAACAGATCCACACATCTTCAAGGGTAGCACATTTGAACAGGAATCTATTCCCGATCCATGTAATCAGGCTGCATGATTTGACACTTAATAAGTTTTGTTATTATTATTATTATTTTTGTTATTATTATTATTATTACCATTATTATTATTATCATTATTATTATTATTATTATTATTAAAATTATTATTATTATCAGTGTTCTCCTTTTCAGGCGGTAACCAATAAAATTTACCGCCTGTAGCACCACTCATTACCACCTAAAATCCCTTGGAATTCTTGCAAATTCAACAGGTAGAAGAAAAAAATATAGTTGTTTCACCGACGTAATCAGTATTTTATCCTTGTAAAAGAATAAATTAACAGATTAAAAGATAAACTGTGCAGGCTATGGTTTGTAAGTACTATCTGTGGCTTTCAAACTTCAAGGCAAGATCCTCAAATGTTTGGTGGGCTTTCTGCCACAATTCCATTGTGGCAGATGTCCTTTCTTCACACATGCATTGGTAGTTGTTTACATTCAGTTTCACGATGAAACGGCAACGGATGTTGTTATCATTTCTCTCCGTCAGCAAATGGCAAGAAGTCACGAATGGAAACAGTTACAGGTTATAAGTATTTGATTTGCAAGCAATGTGGGGAAATCAGTTCCATGATCTTCCCACCTAACTATTGGCTTTAGAAAACTGGTGTTACTAAATTGACCAACATTCACGTGTGGTGATCGAAAACTTCATCTTCGTCATGAAATGCTCCACATTCAGGTCAAAAGTGTTTAAAATCTATTTTCAGATGACGTTTTGAGAGAATCCTTGACAATAAAACCCTTCCAGAACTTGAATGAAAACGAATATGCAGCGATTTTGTTTGGTTTTGAGAGACGACCGCTGCTTTTGTAGTGACACTGCATGTAAGCACAGCGAGGATACCATGGAAGTGGCTTTTGCCTATTTTTCTGTGACTTTAAGGCAAGAGAATTAAGGCAAAGAATAAAACACTTAAATATGAAAATGCTGTTTGATTTCATTTGACATCTAAAGCCAAAGGTGTAATGTTAGTAAAGTGTAATACACAGAGAAGACCTAATAAACAAGGCTGCGATTCACCTGATTGCTTTACCAGTTTTAAAATGCTCTTTTACTTGTTGTACTGAAAACAAGGGAGAATCCTGTATTATTATTTTTAGTATTATTATTAATCATTTCAAGCATACCAAAAACTTTCAGTATACAACAGGCAGCTTTAGTTTGTTTCAGATCAGGACCATTTGGTCTTGAAGGTCTAAACAGATCCACAGTTGTACAAGGGTACTAAACACTACAATCAGTGATAGTGGGTCTGTAGGATTAATAATAATACATTTCCAAATGTTGTCATCCTTTTTAATGTGTGAGTTCTAGCAGTTATTTGGAGAAGAAATATTTCACTCTCTCAGTCAGTCAGTCAGTCTGCTGATGGGTCAAAAACTATTTTCTGGTGGTAATCCCACTGACCAGGGTATTTTGGAAGAGTTGCAATATTTGCCCAACCATTGTGAACAATATGGCTGCCATACCATGTTTGGAGTCAAACAAATTCTCCCAAATTAAAGACACTTTGGTATGTGTCAGGGGTGGTGTATAATTCGATCCATCAATAGCTTTGGCAGTGGCTTTTAACCAGAACTTTGTCAAAAATCTTGTGCAAAGTTTCATGCTCAAGAAGTGTTTTTCTTCTGCGGATTATTTCAAATTTCTGTATCATGCCATGCTTTTATATAATTACATTACTTTTGTTGCTTGAAGATTTTTATTTTCCTTTATAAATGCCAACCATCCTTTAGTAGTTCAGAAAAAAAAAGAGCTGCTCACACCAGGATTCAAACCGCCGACCTTTGAACTGACTTCTGATTATCTGACTGATACTTTACCACTTTGCCATAATGAGTAGTTCATGAAAAGAAACATCATTCTATTAATTCATCACAGTTAGGTTGAAACCGCTGATTGATTGATGATTACCATTGGATTAATTGATTCGCACAGCGAGCAAGTACAAATTTAAGTGGTTGTTGTTTTCTGCTAGAAATCACTCAATATGCTCACCATTGTTTCTATTCTCTGATTCAAGGATTTTTTTGGTGCAATGAAGGAACAAAGATGTTTTTAATAACTTAAGTCCTAACGACAGAAACACTGATATCAGAATAGCCTTGGACTTGATAGGGTAATTCTAAAGGATAGTAGAGTAAAAAAAAATGTGGATTTGGTCTCATTTTATAGTGGTTAAGTCGATTGTGGTTATGTATCTGTAAGGTACTGTGTACATAACACATTCAGATTTTTGTTAGAACTCATTACAGTTGTAACGATCAAAACAGCTCAAGTGTTCCACCTAAATATACTTAAAGATTATCTGTAAATTAATGATTGTTGTAAAATTTATGCTTTCATGTAACGGTGACAACCTCCTTAAGATCTTTTGGACCACCCTTGTAATATGTGTAACATGAAACATGACAGTTTCAAATTTTAAGTATCACGAGTTGGCTTAGAAAGCCTTTTTGATCTTTTATAATTACAGTATTTTATGGCTTGACCATTTTTTTCCAATACCTATATAAACACAAACCATCCATTAGTAGCTCAAAGGAAAAAAGTTAGTCCCACACCAGGATAAAACCACCAACCTAAAGCTACCAACCTCAGATCACCTGACTGTAACCATACCACTTTGCCATTGTACACCTTATGAATTATTCATGAAAAAAACCATCATTCTTTTAATTAGTTACAGTTACAGTAGGTATACAGTAAACCGCTGACTGATCGGTGACCACTGAAGGGTAAAATTCTTCACACAGTGAGCTATCAGCAACCTACCACGGATTCAAATGGCAGTTTTCTGCAGGAAATCACTCAATTTTGCTTTTTTCTAAATTTTCTTTTGGTGAATAGATGTCAAGCCTCCTCTCGTTATAAGATTATTACTGGTGTTAGAAAAGTTGTCTGTTCATGATCATGGTAGGTGTCTCTGACCATTGATGTATAGTTTGCCATAGACCAGTTTGGCGTTGCGCCCCCCTTTCTTTGTTGTTTTTTTTAAAGTGCTACTGAAACGAAATTTTCGTATGTGAGATTTTTGCTTAGTAATAAAGTTTCAACCTTACTTGGAAACACTGCAGACTTTTTTTTTCGCGTATGGTAGGCAAAAACTGCTTTTTCAGGCGTTCGATGTTGGCCGATTAAGCCCAAAATTGGCGGCCATCTTGGCGCGGCCAAAACAGCCTAATGACGTTGCTGGTTGTATTACTCTCATGCCGCACTGAAATTTTAGAGTGATTATGGGAGAAGAGAATACTGTTTGAAGTCCCCCAAAGAACATCTTAGGACATCTCTGAGCTGTAAAGCAGATAATAACAGTAGCCTTAGACATGAAGAGGTGGAGAGTCAATCCTGGGGCTTTTCAGTCTATTTAATTGGATATTTCCAGGATATTTTATGTAAGCAAGCAAACGAGTGCGAGTTCTTGAATCACAAAGTGATTGGGACACTTGGCCAAATGGCCAGCACTCAATTAAACAATATCTACACTCATAAAGTAAAAAAGATATGAAAACAAGAGAAAGCGACTTTTGAAAATATTATCCGGAGTGCTGCTGCACAAATTGCAGCAGCAACGCTTCAAGGTTGCGAGTCGCATCGCTTCAAGGAAACCGGACGCTTTGTGAGTTTCCCCGTGAACGAGATTATGCTACAGTGACCTTTAGTCCAATTGTATCTGCTGCATCCTACAAGTTATCACAACAGCAACAATTTAAGAAACCCTCTTCTTTTATATGGAGGGAGCAAATTTAAAACTATAAAGGTAAACTAAGTTGCCATGACCCTACAGGTATGTTTTGTGGACATGAGAGAGAGTGTGACAATGTCGGTGGCAAAAGGTCATATATGCAAATTAATTTAAATTTTGTTTTACAAACTTTGAAAGGAGTGTAAACTAGTGACGTTTTAACAAATTGCTTTGAACTTGAGTACCATTAAATGAAGATCATAGACATAAGTATGTGTGAAAGAACTCAAAGTAATCCATCAGCCGTGAATTATTGCAATTGGGAGATACGTGTAAAAGAGAAGTGAAATTCCCGCTTTGTTTACACTAATACATATGCGGCGATAAAGCAAACCCTGCTGTGGATCACAATTTTCAAAGATACTCTTTGTCTACCACAACAGCTCTCACTTATTAGTATCATAAAAAGATGCCCTGTGTGCAAAGAAGTACTCGACTCAAAGCTTGTGGACTGTTAATAACTTTGTGATTGTGTGGATGGCTGATGCGTTTACCATTTTTAATACAGTAAAGTTGACGAGGATATATTCGAGCCTTGTTAATGGACCTTAGATAAATGCGAGAATCCAAATTTCAGAACCAGGCTGTGTTTAGGCTTCACGGCATGATATAAACATTGCCACCCCCCACCCGTCTTTGAAGTCTCCAATTGAGCACTAAAGACGTTCAAAAAGTATACTGAGCTGTTCTAATCTGTAGCATTCATTTTGGTGAATCTACACTCTTTGGCTCCCACCAGCGTTTATGATGTGTATTTCCTGTCAAGGCTGGACAGAAATTACGAGGTAGAAAACTAGTAGGTGTCGACAATATGAAGAATAAACTTGAATAAATCAAGTGAAAACAAGAGAGAATCTATAGCACTTCCTGCGTGAATACAACCAGTGACGTCACAAGGTCCTTAAACTCAGTTCCAGAGCCCCGACACAGTTTAGCTACAAAAAGTCAATTTCGACTGCTAAAAAAAGCACTTTCCGTTAGGATTTGACAGAAATAAAGTTCACCATTATTTTAAGCATGTTTGAAACTATAGACTGGGCTAATAAAAGAGAGTACAAAAATTTCATTTCAGTAGCACTTTAAATGTTTATTAGGCCTCTTCATATTTTCACAATTTCTTAGGGAAATCTTGTGAGATTCCAAAGAGTGCTCTAGTGAGAGTACAAGTGTTAGATAATATGAATTTTTGTGGCTACCAGCCTTGAGGAGGCATAGCCACTAATGTCATTTTCTGTGTAAGTAAGTCCGTCTGTAAACCTAATCCTCGGATAGTTTTCATTGCCCGTTTGTGTAGCCCTAATCTTCTGATAGTTTTCATAGCCAATCAGAGTGCGTCCAGAAGCGCCTAATCCTAGGATAGTGTTCGTGTCCAATCAGAGCATCGATGGTCCCTTGTCGACTTCTTATTGATCCAAGTGTCTTTCCACGTGCTTGTGCTTTAATGCCACTTGGACTCTGATAGCTCACATCTCGTTTGATTCTGTCATCTAAAAGGTGGGTTCTTTGTTAAAATGAGTTTAAACCATTTTAGTTCAAGCATCAAGCACAACTGTGTACGCATTTATGGAGAACTTGTTTGCAAAGAATTTTCCAGGTCTTTTTACAACTTATGGCGATTACATAGTACATGCTAACAGAAATTGTATGACTCCATCGAAGCATTTGTTTACCAGTCGTGGTGATTGAGTGCTTTGTGGAGCTGAACATCTTTGCCGTGTCGCGATCTTAAACCCTTTTGAAGAGTCATATCTCCTTTGGAGAGCGAATAATCTCTTTCGAGAGAGCCAAAATTCTGTTTGGGGGGCAAATAATAAACTCCTTTGCAAGGCATATAAACCCAATATTGGGTCAAGAAACTACAGTCAGATGACAAGGCATCAAATTACATTTGCACATAATTTGCATAACCTTTCAAGTTGTGTTTTTTTGCGGATAACTTCCAACGAATTTGCGAACAACCTGAACGCAGTTTATGAAGAAATAGTCATGCTACATAATTTTATTGAATCAAGGCAGGGGTATTTTTAAAAAGGAACTAATTGATAGTGGAAGATGCTGCATTCTGTTTTGCTATTTTGGTTTCATTCATGTCAAATTCATGTCACACAACATGATTTTCTTTAGCAGTCAAACACAGTTTTCTAAGTAAAGCAATTGGCAATTGCTATTTAAGAACTACTAGTGAAATAAATTTGGTTAAACTATCATCAATGCAGAATTTCCTTAGGACTTCGCAAGAACACTTGAAATTAAATTTTTTTTTTCTTTCACATTTTTATTTCCATTCAGGCTTGCATCAATTTAATTTGCTATTAAGTTTACATCAGTAGCTTACATTATACTACAAGTGACAAAAAACAACAAGAACACAAAGGACACAGAAAAATAAAAGAATGAATGACTTCGTAATTACAGAGAGCAAACAATCTAAATTATTTGTAGGGTTACTATATTACATATTTAACCTATCAACATATTGATTTGATTTCTGGCCAGGGCTAAATATCCATTTTTTTCAAAATAATTCTTATTTATTTTACGTTCAGTTTGTATTTTTTTTCTATTTTGTTTTGATAACCTTTAATTTTGGATGTATTTGGTTTCTTCTGCAGTCCCACAAAAACAGCTTTCCAGCAACAATAAAATAATTTAGTAGTTTTGTTGAAGGGCATTGCTTAGACGTTATCCCAAATATAACATTCTGCAATGAAAGACGAACCTGTTGATTTGATAAAAGGCACCAGTAAGATTCAAAATTGTT
>Ga0099808_1242742_pt1 | contig 11121 bp, 6 predicted proteins | sample OrbTnscriptome_2_FD_81140 | JGI IMG/M metagenome (GOLD analysis project Ga0099808, IMG submission 81140) | Coral microbial communities from Puerto Morelos, Mexico - Orbicella T R B metatranscriptome (Eukaryote Community Metatranscriptome) | ecosystem: Host-associated > Invertebrates > Cnidaria >...
GGGTTAATAATATTCAAAAATAATTTTTTTGCTTTAACTTAAAAAGTAAAAAAGCCATTTTCCCTATTCTTTTTGCAAAATATTTTATCACAGTCTTCTCAATTTGAACAGCCAAAAAAAGATTTTTCACATTTTTCATAAAAATCCACCTACCATGATACCTTAATTGGAATGGGTCATTTGAACTTCCCAAACTCTTCAGATTTTGTGGCTAAATTAAAATAGCTCTTGCACACCTTGCGTGCCTACGTTTTCTTATGAGAGTCTCCCGATCATTTTTAACTCATGAATTGCACATGCGCAACACAAGTTATCGTGAGTTGTGGGAAAATGTGTAGCTTGCTTGATGGGCTGTAAACACTATGCAAATAAGGTACGGTTGCAGCTTACTTTTAAATTGCTGTTCATCTTTAATTAAAATAAGGCCGAAATTAAAAGATATAAGTTAAAGAAGACTTGGCCACCGAAAATGGGAACATCGAGGATTGTAAAATCGATGAGCAGCACAATTTCTCATTGGATGTGGACTTCATATGGATTTTACAGAAATGGAAGTCGTTGAAGTATGGTTACAGTATGGTAAATGCGCATATAGCGAGCGAAATGATATAAAGACAGAGCATTTATTTATTGTATTGCTAAAAACAACGAAAAAAGAAAGGAAAAAAAACTAACGATCTACCCTCCACCCGGAGTCGATCGTGGAACCTTTCGACCCACTAACATGTCCACTATCCTCTGTGCTACGTGAACATTACATGATGAAGAGGGGGAGAAAATAAACACTATAACAATTAAACCGCTGATAACTCGGCAAGCTCAAGTCTGTACCAGGATTGTCTGAAGGTTAATTTGTCTTTCACTGAGCAACTGTTAGTGAGTATATTTGGCATTCGTGGATTTCTCTGACGCTCGACAGTGCCTTTTTTAAAACTTAGAGGTCACACGTGTTCATTCATCGGCAAATAGAGTCGCAACGTTTGTTTTAAGGGAAGGTCTTCACGACATGTTTTGCACCAAGGCTCTTCGCAAGCTACACACAACACAGGTAAGCTGAAACAAGATGTTTTGTTCGAGAAGCTTGGTTTCGAAGAAATCGGAGTGAATCAACGTAGTAGTTGAAGGATACATTAGTCGTCGCGATCACCAACTGGATCTGAAGAGACTTTAACATTCCACATTAGGCTGTTTGTGTTGGACTTTTTTGAACATGGTGAAAGAGAAGTTGTTGAGACAGTTTGTCTTGTTATCTTTCGTTTGATTTCCTTCATGGAAGACCAGGTGTCCAGCCTGAACGAAAAAGGAGTCAAAACTACAGTTCTGGGGCCAGAAAGTTCTGACACGGAAATTAAGGATGCTCTTGAAGGTAAATACAACCTTGCACTTTCAAGTGGGTTTTGAATACAGATCGCGGATTTAAAGCAGCTTCCTGGGCTTTAGAAAACAAAAGTGGTAATGAACAGTATTACTTCGAAGTTTAATCCTAATTCTTGAACGACTACTAAAGCCACGGCCGATAAAAACTCAAGCTTTCGCTTCAGTGTAAAGAATTAATTTGAACATGCTGTCACGCAGTAAAGCACATCTGTGAAATTTTGAACATTTTTTTGCTTTTAGATAGTTTTTGTTTTTGCCTCATCTTGAATGAAACTTTATTGTTATTGAACTTCCTGTCATGTTTCTTTCATTTGGTTACCTTTCTTTGGGAATTTTAGGTTTAGTTAACAGCATTTTTGCACCGTGGATTTCTGCATATTTAATGATGGCAACCGCCGCGGCTGTGTTTGTTTAGTTTATTTGCTTCGTTCAAATACATTTTTTTTTAGTTTTATTCCGCTACTATAAAACTCCTGAGAAAAGAACTAAATGGGCACTAATTTAGCACAGTTGAAATACGATTTGTCTCAAAATAATTGGCTTGTTCTTGTCGTCTTGTTTATCTACAACTTTCATCTTTCTTTCACTGCGCTGCATTATTTGTCGCATGTGAAGAAATTGTATCATTTCTTGTTTTTAAATTGTACCTTAGATATGTCTTTTCACTGTTATTTTCCCGTGTTTTCTCAAATGTTATCCGCTATAATAAAAGAATCGAAATTTTGTTGTTTTCAGTTTCGTTTTGTCCTCCAAAGTCAATAATTAACTCGTTTTTACGTGTTCAATTTTCTCGGCTTTTGTTGCACGGCAAAGAAAAAATATAATTTCTTGTTTTCTCATCAATTATAATACACCTCAAGTTGAGTTCTTTTCGTTGATATTTTTTAAAATTTTGGCCCGTCATTTGTTCAACTTTAAATAAAGAATGTCTTAAAATCTGATCTTGTACATGGCTGTGGTTACTGGGCATATGGTTTATTTTTCTGCTTACGCCCGCTCTGAAATATTTCAAAAAAAATCTCCAGGGAATTAGGGGTAGGCTGTGAATCATTACGTCACACCCATGTTTTGTGCCAAAAATTCTACAAATTTTAAATTTGAATCTGAGCAAGTGGAACAAGTCAACTTCATTTTATAGAAGTAAAAGTCTACTTGAGGCAAGTCTATCTGGAGGCGTTCATGCAGGACGCTTTGGTCTATGTAAGCATTAACTTTGAATGGCTACCCTGGAACTGCAAACACTCATGCCCCGTCCACACTACACTGGAGAAATTTCAAAAGGGTGTTAATAACTCTGAAAACACATCAAATGTTTTCCGCCCACACTTCGTTGGAGAAATTTGAAAATGCAACAATCACCGGTCGTTTTGGATTTGTGTTTGAGGAAATCGTGACGTCATCGTTTTGGAAAAGCTCCATTTTGAAAATGTTTTCCATCCACATTAAAACACGAAGCCGGCAGTGTTTTCGTTTGAAGAGCGCCCGTTTTCGTGGAGAATTAGTGTGGACAAAAGACGTAACCGTCAAAATAAAGCTGCGTTTTCAAATTTTTCTGGCGTAGTGTGGACAAGGCCTCAGTGTAATTGTTTATCAAGTATTACAAATCAAACCTGAAGGTCAAAATTGCTAAAATTACGCACTGGTCGGTAAACACGCACTGATTATCAGATAAGATCGAAATCTCTCGTGATATCACAAATTGTTCTTGCGGACAGACTGGTTGGTGGTTTCCACTGGAATGCTAGCAGGCTTGTACCAAGAGTCTTCGTTCCCCTTGACCAGCGGTCGGGAAACGAGCCACCCTGGAGAGATCCAACTTAAAGTCCAAAAATATCGGACTTCCGGTTGAATTGCGCCTAGCTCATAAACACGTGGCTCAATCGAGTCGCTTGTGTTTTTCTTTAGCGTGCAAGGGCACCTGTTTTTTCTGCTGTTTCATGCAAAAAAAACCAAAAAAAACCGGATGCTCTCGCAGGCTAGTTTTTCTTCCAATCATTTTCATCACTTTCAAAGCCAGTGGAACTTAAGGCTGCAATGGAACTAGATATACTTCGCTGTGGATACTTCACCATCGGCATACCTACATTGGTTACATGAGCTGGAAGTCTGTTCCTCTCTTTTTGCTTAATTTTCTCTAATTTCCCTCGACAAAGGAAAATAAACCACGTTTCCTCGTCGCCTTGTTGCAACTTGAAATGAAAATATCGCCTAGACTTTGCATTTCACGGAATTTTTACATCGGAAACTTCCATCGAAAATGTCATGAACGTGTCCTTGTACATGTACGTCCTTATAAGCTGAACATGAAAATGCCATTTTGCAACAAAACTCGAAACTCGTTTCTGTTTATCTCATTTGATAAAGAGAGAATGATTTATGTTTTCGCTAAGACAGTATTGCCTTGATTTTTCAATATTTCCAATGTTCACTTTTCAAGCACATTTACTGCCAACTATTTCTTGGTGAGTTAGAAACAAAAATGATAAATGTTTAAAACACATGACCTCGTCCACCCTTGTCAAATGTAATAGCAAGATCGTTTCAGTTGTAATGCCTTCTTATCCAAATGTTACTTTGTTTCCTTGGTACTTTATTAGCGAACACTGAACTACTGCTCGTACTCTAAATATGAAAATCAACCACAATATTCCCTAAACCAGATAATACTAAACATAATCCAGACAATATTTTAATTCTTTTGTTCAATTCACGAGTTTGCTCACAGAGCCTTTTGATTTGTTGGTTGTACTGTAGAAGAACCTCAAAACTGGACAAAAGTTCCCAAACAGTTTAGAAAACTGCTGAAAAACTGCAAAACATAGATATAAAATCACCATACAAAAAAAGATAGTAAGATGCAGGAGGTATGCATTTTATAAACATGAAAAACAGCAAAACAACATCAGTGCAGCTGTCCCAGTTGACCTCAATTTCCGTGTTGATTTCGAGAAAGGAGGTATGTTGAAAATTCCAATTAAAAAAATTTCTGCACGTCTAGCTTCAATGCCTTTTACAAACCGAAAAATGTGCGGTACTAAAAACAATTTTCGAAACAAAATGGAAACAGTCGAGATTATTTCGTTTGGTGGAATGAGCTCTGCTCAAAAATTTTACATGAAATACATAACAGTAATTATACTCAAATAAGTACAGAAAGGTAAATGTGACGAATGTCTTAACAAAGGTTCGAGCAACGTAGCACATCATAAGGATTACGACATAAATGAATTGTGAATTATTTCTAGATTATCCTTTTGAGAAAGGGCGATATTCTTGAGTTGAAATCGTCTTTTTCTTCCTGCAGTCCATGGTAACATACATCTGAAAATCTGGGCGTGACAAGCTGTTAAGGCGCTGTGTCCTTAGAACATGAAATATCACAAAAAAAAATCAAACAGTTTTCTTGTGACGAGGGCTGTAAGTGCTTTTTAAGGCATTTTAAACGTCGGATAAACTTAGGATATATAAAAAAATACTGATCAAAAACAACCAACTAATTCAATGCTTCTCCCATGACGGAACTAAACCTCGGCTTTTTGGTCACCAAAATGGTCAGATATCGCAAGCTAAATGAATATAAGCTACATAAAAATGGCCTCTGAGAAAAGAAGTTGTTAAATCCACTTTTCGTCAAAAACTGTGACTACTACGACGATTATTTTCGGGCTCGTCATTGAAAGTGAAAGTGCAAAAAAAATAAGAACATCAACTTCCGGGTTTTTAATACTGTCCGTGGCTCAAAACTCCTTCACTAGTTACGTTCGCAAATCGTAACATGAGAAACGTGCCTGGTGCGCTTTCAGATGCATATCCTAAGACAACTACTTCTGTAACTGTTTACCTGGGAACGATATATGCCAAAGTCCACCTTTCCAACTTCTTGGCGTGTTGTTTACTAACGACTTCTCCTGGTTGATCACCACAGGAAGTATAGGAAGGATGGAAACGAGTCACACGACAGCTTTTCACCAATGAGATTGCTGGTTTCACTCCACGCACCACCAACAAAGTAAATCGAAACCACATATCTTCATAAAACATGCACAGGTCAACAGTATTTTCAGAGATTACCAGAGATTCTACTTGACCGTTTCCCAGGTCTGTGCGTGATTCCGTACTCGAGTTACAGTATTCGTCAAGACGTTCCATACAAATTTACCGAGATCGGCAAAGAAGCGTTCGCGGAGGGTCAAAATATTGCGGCCGGAAATCAATGGAAGTATGTTAAAACACATCTGTAATTGAAGCGATCATTTCATCCTCATGACCTTGAAAACTTTCACATCAAATATGCACAGGATGAGTCCTTTTCACATGTCTGACATCCTCGTGACCATAATGAAGTCGTGTGGTGCCAAAACAAAACTGCCCGAATGTTATCGACCCGGTTGGGGAAGGGGGGAGGGGGGAGTACTCCCAGAAAAATTGGGTGGGGGTGTGCGCCCCATTTCCCAAAACTCGTCCCTTTTTCATGACCAAAATCTGCGATTTTCCCTACCCCATTTATGACCTGACCAAACATTTGATACCCTATTTATGACTGTTGCGGTTGGCACAGCTGCCCTAAACAAAATTTGTAAGGGCTTTTGTTGATGGTCTTAGCAATAATGCTGACAAAGTAGCTTCTTCTAAAAGACATACCCAATTCAAGATTAGAGTGCAAGAACTATACCCTATTTATGACCAAAATGGCCAAAATTGATACCCTATTTTATGACTAAAAGGGCTGAAAATCCTACCCTTTATAGCCCATATAAGGGAGTACTCCCCCAGGGGGATATTGAACTGAAAACTTATTAGAGAGTATATATCACTGATTACAGAGCCTCTGTTGTGGGAGTGAGCAGAGGCAGAGCAGGAGGGGTGGCATAATAGAAAGTTAAATCACTGTCAGAATTTCATGCAACCGTCACGGACATTATCTTAATATCACACTTGGTTTGAAAGTACAATTTTTTTGAAGGATTCAATCTACATTCAATTTCTGCAAGCTTTTTCCCTTCAACAATTGTGGATAATAAAGAATTGTGAGGTGATTATGTTAAACAGAATGAAAAAGATTAATGACTTGCTTATCATGGAAAATTGACCTCACTTTACAGATGCAATTTAATCAACTGAAACAAGGACACCAGAACATACATACTTAACAACATGGACTTTTGCAATAGTTATTAATCAAACAGTAGTCAGCAGGACAAACTGGGGACCCATAAAATAGGCTTTCCATGCTGAAGGATTCTCACTGGGGATATTAAGGTGAAACAGTGACACGAAGTCCCCTTAGGGGTCTGAAATTTGCAACCCTTTACGTAAGAAACTTTAAAGACTTTGATTGGAGGATTCTGGGGTTAAGTTCTCTAGTGTCTGGGTTTCCTCACTGAAGCGCTGATTTCTGGTTTTTCACTTTGGTGCGCGAGAGAGTTTAAAACCGATGTGGAGAACAACATGTATTACCACCAAACCATATTGATTCTCATTCCCCTGGACAGAAGTGACCAGTGATCACTTGGCAAATATTCCCAAGGTAGAACAAAGTGATGCAAAGTCCATAGAGGGGGACCAACAAAAGGCCAAGGCATTGCTTTTTTTTAACACTTTGTATTTCCAAGACCTAGAATTATCTACAACCTGTATACATTGTATTTTGAATTCACTATTTCTCAGTATTTAATGATGCACAGACAAGCACATATATACAAAACTACATAACCTTTCTATTTTTGTATTATTATGGTAATGATGCCATGAAATAAAATTAGGTGCATCAATAAATATACCTTGGTGCAGTGGCCTTGTAGTCAGTGTGCTAAAATCAACAAACATGTAATAGTATTCCACTCATCACAGTAAATAAGTAAAAAGTAAATAAGTGAAAAGCAAATAAGTGAAAAATAAATAAGTGAAAAGCAAAGTCTCATTAACCCGTTTTAACAATGATCAAGATATTTTTGGCAACACCAGCAAAAATATACAAATCATTGTGGTAAAAAAAAAATTGTCTTTGGTCAAATACATTTAAAAAATGCTCTACAAAAGATTGCCAGAAATATCAAACAATTTACAAGATACTAAAAGGCAGTTGTTCCTCCAGTTGCCACTACTACTGCTCATCACTCAGGATGCTTATGCTCTAAATATCAGAGCTTGGTCTAATCCAAAACCTTTACTTGATCATACATTAATCACCTGGCAATGCCCCGTAAGCAGTTGAAAAAAGTCACTTGTATAGAACTCTAGGCTAGAAGGCACATAAAAGAATAATAGGAAACGGTGTCTATGACTACCCTACCATATCCTTTAATGAAACTATCACATTTAACAAGGTGTGGTATTTGAATCAAACTTTTAACACCTGCTCGGTTTGCAACTGCACATTAGAGGGAACAACATGGCTTAAGAGACAAACTTTAAAAACCAGCTACCAGTATAAAATTAGAACCTTCAGATGGGAAAGTGGTCTGTGATGAAATATGATGTACTTCAAACTGGTTTCCCTGATATGTTAAGTTTCTCTTTCTAGAGAAGTGGCCTGAACAAATGTGACAAGCAATTTATGGAAAGAGAACATAACTGTTTGACATTTTAAGAGTCAGTTGTTAATTCTCTGCATATCCTAAAAACTAGTACCCACTGTCTGTTTATAGCCAAGTCTCTGATAAAAGTTAATTATCCTTTCTAAGCTTTCCAAGCTTTTTTTTCAGGGAGTGTCTCGACTGCTTTTGTTCTTTAGTGTGAATAAAGATTGTTGTTGTGGTTGTTCCCGTACAAAATTTTTACCAAGATCTCGCCAAGATTGATGACATCTTGCAGAGATTGCAGAGATCTCGCCAAGATCTCGCCATGATGTTTGTGAGTTCCTGAATCTCGGTGAGATCACAGCAAGATTTCCTACATCTCGCTGAGATTGGCAAGATCTCACTGAGACTGGCGAGATCTCGCCAAGATTGCCAGTACACCGAACAATTTTTAGCAATGGGCAAAAATTGAGCAGTCAATGAAGATAAACCTTTTCAGGACATTCGCACTGAGGTGAAGTTGTAGCCAAGCCAAATTAATTTCTTTCGATTCTTTGCGGCTGACAGATTTAGTACATCAGGTTAATTATTCTTGTTTGTTCGAGGTAAAGGAGGTGACGACCCAAGGATAAAGGTTAGTTCTCCTGTGTTTCTAGTTTCAGTAAAGACAATTTTCCTATCATTAAATGTAACCAAATGTGAAGTGAAGGTGAAAGTATCTGATACTGTTAAGCTTTTCTGAACTGTATATGATGGTCTTATCTGTCAATAAATCTGGTTGTTTTTGACATGTGTTTGTTTCGTCTGCCAGAGACTATTTCTCTCAACGAATTTATGATATCTGGGTGTGAGTGTTAACATTTTGATAGCTTGGCAAGATTGCCAAGAATACCTCCAGTTTCTCGGCGAGTTTTTTTTGCCTCCAATATTTTAATATTCTCAGGGAGATTTCAAGATCTTGCCGTGATCTTACATGTACTTGACGTCTCGCCGAGATTCTCGGCGAGTTTTTGGCTGGCGAGATTTTGAGATCTTGGCGAGATCTTGCCGAGAACTTGGCAATCTCGCAAAAAACTCGCCGAGATTCTCAGCGAGATCTTGGTCAAAACTTTCCAAGGGTTGTTGTTCATGATTGTAGTGCATCAATGATGTCAGATATAGATTCAAAGCCAAGTCACCACCTTCTTCATTGGCATTGAAAGTTCCACCGCATGAAGGACATTTTGTTTTAAGAAGATGGCCAGAGTAATCCACCACTCTTGATTCAACAGCACACAAGGGACACTTGTATCTGACTGCCTGAATTCCTTGCAGTGATCTCATCAATTTGGTAGCAATTTTAGCACCATGCTGGTCATAGGCTCTCTTTTCTTTCTGACTCAAGCTGTCCAAAGTCCAGAACACGTCAAAGAATTTTAGGCCTGGTAGGACATTTGCATTCTGCACCCTGAAGAACCCATTGTCTGCCCAGTCATCCCCCCATGAATTCATCAGACGTAAGCTCTCGGCATCATAACTTGTCAGAACTACTGCATGGCCACCAGGGTTGCTTGTTGAGTGATGCTTTAAATCAAGGTAGGATCTTGTAAGGATTCCTTTGGGATTCTCCTCATAGAACTGGTAGAACTGATCCCACTGGGCTCCACTCAGATAAAATCTGGCAACCACTGCTTGTTTTGCAGAAATGGCCTTCATAGCACCAATAGCATCTACCTCTTTGCACTTCAGACGATACTTTGGACAAACTTCTTCAAGAACTCTTTTGGTTGGGGCTCCGTGCTCTCCATATTTAGCAATCAATTCACGCCTCAGTTCAAAGAAATCTGGATAACCACCATCTCGTCCTATGATGCGCTTCATGGCAAGGTGTAAAACAGCAGCAGAAGCATTTGCATAACAGGTTCCGCCATGTTGTCTCTTTGCCCCAAACCCATCATTTGACTTGTTGATGTAGAGATCCAGATCAACTGTAGAGAGCATATCTGAAAGGGCATCTTGGCTCAGGACACCCTTTTTGGCCATGTCACAGACCTCTTTGACAAGGTCTGGATGGTTCACTTGAAAAAACAGTCTGGTTTCATTGTTGTCAATATCTATCTTCCATCCTCTCTTGACAAACAGAGTGTGTGGTATCTTCTGAGTTGTGATGGAGGAGCTCATTCTGAACATGGTCTTTGCTGGCTCTTCCCAATTTTCATCTAGGATGCTGTACAAATGACGAGGATCAGAAAGCTTCTGGTTTGTTATGAAACAACTAACCACAGTGACTCCCAAATCTGACAAATTTTTAAGTGGTGGGTTGTCTCCATCAGTGGGCATACCATCAGAGAGAATGAATAGCACTTTCTGATGATTGGCAAACTCTTTATATGAAAACAGATCCACTGAATCACGCATAGCTTGCATGAGTGGAGTCTTTCCATAAATACAGGGCTCAATTGTTTCCAGCAACTCATCAACCCGTTCATTAGTTAGTTCTTGATCACCAGCACTGGCATGCAGTATTTCTGATGCATCATGGACACTCATAACTGCAACTTTGCTGACATCCACCCGTTGGAATTCTGCAGCTTTGCTCCGTCTGATTTCAGTCATGAGTTGTTTACCCTTCTTAATTGCTTCTTTAACTGAACCTTCTGTGCCATGTGATTGCAGAGTGGAACCAACAACTGGAACAAGCCCTGCTGCAAAAAATGCACCTTCAGCCGCAACATTACCAATGCTATCTAATGATAATTCACGACACTCTCTAGGAAGACACTTGTAAACAAACTTTTCCATAAAATCACAGTTTCCTTGTAAATAGTGAAGCATTGCAGCAGCAGTAGTATCATCAACAACTTTGAGCAAGACATCCATCTTTCCCCAATGGCGAACTCTTGGCGCTCCATTTCTTTCAAGAATAGTCAGTGCTTTATCTAACACTTCTCTCTTGCTTGCTCTTGATTTTATATCTTCAATCTGATCTTGTTCCTTCTTTACTTCCTGATTTGCTTTCCTAACAGTGCTTAACAAATCAAACACTTTAGGATGAGAAGGACTACCAAAAGCTAAAGCAAAGGTCTGGTTTGAAGATGAGACATCATGCTTGATCAATTCATCCACCACTTTGAAGATTGACTTTGCCCATTTTCCACCTTTCTCCTCCACCCTGCCACCAACACTATTTCTCATGGAGTCTGAGACATCAACTAAAATGCCTATCAGGGTAGACCATGTTTCATAT
>Ga0099808_1132199_pt1 | contig 11109 bp, 3 predicted proteins | sample OrbTnscriptome_2_FD_81140 | JGI IMG/M metagenome (GOLD analysis project Ga0099808, IMG submission 81140) | Coral microbial communities from Puerto Morelos, Mexico - Orbicella T R B metatranscriptome (Eukaryote Community Metatranscriptome) | ecosystem: Host-associated > Invertebrates > Cnidaria >...
ACCTGTGTTTCAGGCAGTGTAAGAAGACTTGACAGCTTAACATCACTTAGTTCCAAGCCAGCAATATCAACGAACTTGTCCTTCGCCATCGCAAAGGCCATTTCTAGGTAGGCAGCCCCCGGCATCACAGTTCCTCCCTGAATAAGAGCGTGGTCTTTCAAACTTGCAAAACGATGGACATCAATCTCGGTTTCCCAGCAGTGCAGTCCTGAAAAAAAGTCGGTCATTTTCACCTGTCCTAGAAAGGGGTGTGTTTGCTTCTTTGTGGGTTCCTCTGTTCCAAGTGGAGGAATTATGGTCATGGGTGGATGTTCCCTGTACCAAAAGCTGTTTTCCAGCCATGGATAGTTGAGCGAACGGACGAACTTGGCCGATGGATTCTTCTGTACGCATTGCCAATCAATGGGAAATCCTAGGGTGTAAAGTTTGCATATGGTGTTCTGGAGAAAGCGTTTGTGCTGGTCTTGAACAGGTACCCTCTTTCGAGGAAGTGTTGCAATGACAACTGGCAATTCCTGGTCTTTACGGTTGTTTTGAAGAGCAATTTGCTTGACGTAGTGGGCTAAAATAGGCTGCGTGCTAGCCTCAATAATCTGTTTGTAACCATCGAGTAGCAGGTTCTTCATTGCTTGATAGAACTGGACTGGGAAGCGAATATTTAGCCACCAATAATCGCTGTTTAACTGTTGACCTGAGACGACTCCACCCTCGACGGTAGAATACATTGGAATCTTCGACAGCTTAGGCTTTAATGTGATCCTTTTCATTGCTGCTTCAAAAGGTTTCTTGATAACCTCCATATGCGGACTGTGAAATGCGTGTTTTGTCCCAAGAATACGCCAGAAAGTATCCTTTGCGTGTACTGCCAGATGCTGGCCAAGGGCGTCGATGGATTCGGAATCACCAGACAGTGTCACGCTCTTCGCATCATTGACTGCGGCGATGCTTAGTGTGGCGCTTAGCTTCAATTCTGTAAGTAGTTTTTTTGCATTTTCTTCTGACATGCCCAAAGCCGCCATGGCACCATTGTTAGGGCATTTATCTTGCAATGTGGAACGAATCAGCACCAGTTGCACTGCTTCCTTGACCGTTATAATCTCAGAAACACAAGCAGCTGCAAACTCACCAAGACTGTGACCAATGACGGCTGAAGGATAGATTCGCCAGGACATCAGCAGCTGTGCAGTAGCATACTGCACAGCAAACGTGGCTGGCTGGGCGATGCAATTCTCGGAAATTCTTGATTTGTCTTCTGATGCCATCAGCTCATCTACAAGTGACCACGTCATCCCCATGTCTTTAAGTATGTTGCTTACAGTTAAAATAGCCTCTTTAAACGTTTCCTCTGTTTCAATGAGCTGTCTACCCATGGCATACCATTGAGAGCCCTGCCCGCCAAACATGAAGACGATCTTTGGGTCAGCGGAGTTTACTTCACCATAAGAAACCGACTTGTCCCATCCCACGAAGTCATTAGCGTAGTCTGCTAGAGTCTTGGATGCATCATTAGTGGATCCAAAGGCAAGTGCCAACCGGTGTGGGAGTTGACTGCGGCGTTCGTTTAAAGAGTAACATAAGTCGTTGACAAAAGATTTGTCTACTTCGTTGACATGATCTTTCAGCCATTCAGAATATTGCCGTGCCATCTTCTGTAAAGCCTCTTTAGAGCGCGCAGAGATTGTGAGAATATTATTTAAGCGATCAACGGGTTCTTCATGCACTGAGGTTTCCTTCGAGGTAACTTCGCGAAGGATGACGTGGACGTTTGATCCACCATATCCGAAGGAGTTAACTGCTCCTATTCGCAGTTTCCCTGATTCTGTGTTCCATGGTTCGCTTGTTTGTTGTACAATTAGGCCTTTCTCTTCTAACTTTAATTTGGGATTCAGAACATTTACGTTAACAGTTGGCACCAATCTTTTGTTTTTGATCATTAGAGCGACCTTGATAAGCCCAGCAAGACCTGAGGTTGACTCTGTGTGATTAAGGTTCGACTTTACCGAACCTATTCTTAGCTTTCGTGTGGGCTTTCCATGTCCTCTGGTGTAAGTATCAGCTATGGAGGTAACCTCTATCACATCTCCAATTGCAGTACCAGTGCCATGCGCTTCGAAGTAATTCACCTCGCTTGGATTCAATCCTGACTTTTCTAGCACCGTTCTGGATAATTCAGCTTGCATTTTTGCACTTGGGGCGGTCATCGGTACGGCATTTTGTCCATCGTTGTTCATACCGCAGGCAACTATTTCGCAGTATTGATCATCTTTGTCACTTAAAGCTGCATTGGATAGCTTCAAAACAACTGCTGCAAAACCTTCTCCCCGTCCATAGCCGTCGCCAGAGGCATTAAAACTTTTGCAGCGCCCGTCAGGTGCCAGGAGACCAGCCATACTGGATACCATCTGCATGGAGTGATCGAGAATGATGTTAGATGCACAGATAATTGCTATATCGCAATCTTCGTTGTGCAGATTATCACAAGCGAGCTTCAGAGCAGTTAACGATGAAGAGCATGCCGTATCAACGGCTAGACTTGGACCTGTTAGGTTAAGACAAAAGGACACTCTATTGGCAAGAATGGATGCTGTGATTCCCGTAGATGAAAACTGGTCGATGTTATTGTAATTTGATGGGTCGGTTATAAGTGTTCCGTACTCAAGATTCATCACACCGACAAAAACCCCTGTTCTACACCTTTGAAGATCTTCAAGTCGCATTCCGGAATCTTCAATAGCCTCGTATACCACTTGTAGAAGAATTCGCTGTTGAGGATCCATTCCACGGGCCTCTTGATTGGAGATGCCAAAGAACCTGTTGTCGAAACGCTGTATTTCTTCCAGGTAAGAGCCATTGACGGCACAGAGACGTCCACTGACAAATCGCTCAGGATGATATAGTTGGAAGAAAGTTTTGTGCTCTTCTTTTCTATTCTGGGGAAACGCGCCAATGGAATTCTTTCCTTTCTCAAGCAAATCCCAGAACAGGTCCTTGCTGCTGGCTCCAGGAAATCTGCAGCTAATACCAATTATGGAAATGGCAGGGCGTTCAGACTTCGGTTGTTTTAAGTGATCATCTTGTACCTGCAAGGGCATTACGTTTGTTTCCGTCTGGGTAGGCAGCATTTCAACGTCATTCTGACAAGTAAAACTATCCACTAACTCGAAAATTAATACGATGAATGGTGGGAAAATAACGAGAGCGTGAATCAGTCCTAGGACTAATACAAGAGGGATCAGTCGACTAAAAATGTCTGCCAGACTTGGATAAATAAACCCCAATGAGACCGATCCAGCTATATGAACTACCGCTGCAACAAGCACAGACCACCAGACAGAGCTCAGGGCTTCAACCATACGATCTCGAACAGCTTTCATTTCTGAAAATACAAATGAATGGGCCACTTGGATGCTGAAACTCAGCGATAGGATAACTGTCAAATAGAGGGTAAGAAAGGAAATGTGATTGAGATGAATTCCCCAGGCCTCCATGATGCCTGCTGCCTCCAGGACAAGTATGTCCAGTGTTATAGCTAGGTAAGCACTAATCCTGAAACTTGAACTTGCGAGCAACGAATGTACAAACACTACAACGGTGGCGATAAGAAGAATAAAGACGGTTTCTCTTTCCAACAAAAAGAGGTCATCAAGTTCCAAAAATGTCTCAGACACTGGTATCGCTTCTTGGGACGACTGTGTGGAAAGGTCTCCCCTTAATTCTTCAAGGGACCTTCTGTCTTCTCTATAGCGGTTGCGTACAACCATCTTTAAATGAACACGAGATGCTAAAATGTTGCGTCTGAGATTTCCTACTCCAAAATGTAAGTCTTGACGAAAAGGGACGTGAAGGGTCTGATTAAGAAATACGTCTAGACATTGGAAAAAATCAGACTTCGAGCATTTTATGTTTTTAAAACTCACCCACTGCCGTAAGGATGCCATCCAACACAACGATTCCCTCGCACTGTAGGGGGCCTCTTGGAGCATTTTACAAGTGTCTAAAATTGTATCTTGTACAGAATCCCGTGAATACTCCATTTCCACGGGGAAAACGATGCTCGTGTCAGTTTCTTTACCAAAGAACTTTTGTTGTGCTTTACTGAACTGCTTGAAATTTTCATTTTGGTAAAGTGCCTCGGTGGTTCCCGCTCGCTCATCAGGCTGTAAAGCAGACGACAGGCACAAACTAATGATGCAAGCAGAGATGAAAAGTGAGAGAATTTTACCACCCAGTGACGTTATTATCTGGGCATAGACTCTCAAACTGTGTCGTAGTTTCGCATTTAGCCATTGTATGGACCCGTTTTGCAAGCCTCCGACTTCGGCGATTTGCGATCCTCTGCGACGAGGCACAGACGAGGTGTCCATGTTCTTTACTCGCCTTTCAAAATACGTCAACAAAGTGACTGTTACTATGAAAGATGAAACCGAGAGAACTGTAAAAGTTACAATCGCTACGGTGAAAACTTCGGAAATCACATCAAAGGAAGATTTGATTGCGATTCCAATCGAAATTGTTCCACACAATGCCGACAATGCAGCAGGTAGTCCCGCTCTCGTAACACAGTTACTGACGTGGTGTTCAAGTGATGGCACCTTACGTCGTTCCCATTCCACAAGGAAAAGTATCATGTCTGAGGTTGCTTTACCCAAAAGCAAAAAGGGAATAAACAGGGTAGTTGGGAAAAGAGAGGTGTTCGTCATCGAGATAATACCTGCAGAAAAGGTCATCGGAAATAGAATTGATGAAATCATCAGTACGACTATTTTTAGGCAACTGTGATTATTAGAGGAAAGGAATATGAGAATAAAGACAAGAACAGCCATTGCCACAGGTGTAACATAAAGTGGCCATAGCTCCACTCTCAAAACGGTTTCCAATGCATCGTTTCTTGTTTTCCCAGTCTTGAAGGCGAGTTCTGCACATTTCAAGTGACGACCCAACGACGGGAGGAGACTCTCAAAAGATGTTTCAAAGTTGATAACTGCTTGGTCTTCTTCTTTAGTTGTTGTCTTTTTAAGGAAGTAAATAAGTCGTAGGGCGTCAGCCCGACCAGTCGGCGGATTTGTTTTCCGTTGAACTTGAAAATTACTCAACAATCGCTTAAAGGAAGAATTGAAAGTTTGACCAGAGGAGAGAACGACAGTGGAGTTTGCCAACTCACCAACCAGAATGGAAGAAAGGTTCCCCAGATTTTCAAACTGAGTACCAGCTAATTCGAGAGGACTGCTGATGATGCAGTCATGTTCAGCTGGTTTGTGTTGGGTGTCTGAAAGCAACTGCCTCGAGCATATTTCACTGTAGCCACTAATGTTTACTATGGTCTTGTGGACGAGAACGGCGTCTTTCAAACAATCTTCACTCAGGATATCTTGACCATGACTAGGGACCATGATGATCTGTTCTTGGCGCGCTTCAAGAAGTGGAAAGAACTGTGCTGCTTGATGGAAGTCTTTCTTGGATTGGCTGTCAGTGGCAGTGAAGCGTTCAACAGAGGGAAGCTCGACACGAAGGCGAATGAATCCCAGGCAGCTTACAGTGCCAATTATAAGTGACAGAAGAAATACAACCCACGGTTTACGAGCTAGAAACAACCCCAATTTCTCGAATGTTTTCTCGTAGGTAAGGAGGGTGCCGTAAGATAGGTATCTTCGTCTTCTGAAGATGTCCCCACATCCAAGGTCACGCTTTTTACGGGTCGGGTGAATATGGTACGACCTAGACGCAAATATGCGATTTTGTTTAACTATTGTTTTTTATTGAAAACTCATGGTTGACTTGAGGGTACAGAAGGAGAGACTGAGGTTCGTGTCGTTGCTAAGGTAAAGAAATATTGGAACGTGAGAAAACAAACTACACGAATAAACCGGCACACTCATAAGGATTCTTTGCTCAGAAGGCTTGGGGCTGAGGGGCGGGGGGAGGTTAGTATGATGACTACAAAGGGCATTTCATGTTTGGAAAATTCAACATTTCACAAGACAATCTGAGGTGTCAAGAGCAGTCGGTCATAAGACAACATCACACCCGCATGTTTGCAATAAAAGCAATTTACCTCGAAGTGTCTTTTGGTCAATCAAGTCATGTTTTCTAAATAACGTTAAAGAACATGACACACCCACGAACTTCTCCATAACTTTCTTTATGACAGGTAGAACAGTTGACTTGTGCCTAGACTCTTTTCGGAAAACTATTCCGTATGACGAAATTGAACAATTGCTTTTGTTGTAATTTATTGTAACCCTTCTTCACCCACAAAACACAGAAGAGCACTCATTGTTTCGTTACTAAGTATTCGCGCATCGAGATCGAATTTAAATTTGGAGAACGAGGGGAAAAGTCCTCGGAGGAGGGCGAGAACCACAGCAAACTCAACTACTAAGGATGCCGGGTCACACATTCAAACAAGGGGGACATTGGTGGGTGACGGGGGCTTTCACCACTGTGCAACCCGTGTTCCCTAAATGCTGAGTTGCAGAAACGCGTCCTATTGAGGCGTAAGTATAAAAGAGGTTCATCATACTGCAGGGCTTATGTCATACAATGATGCGCCTTAACTGGCATTTGTAGCCTTTGCAAAAAAATATGGAATCTGCAGGTTATAAGGTGCAGAAGTATTTTTTTCGTTCACGGTTGAAGAAAAGTTAAAAACAAGCATCTTTTAGCGAGATATTTAAGCAGGTTGTAACAGTAATATATCTCCTGCCTTGTTAACGATATTGACAGCCTCCTGCCTTGTTAACGAAATTGACAGCCAAATGAAAATAATTATCGTTACAAGGTCTGAAATGAAAATAATAATGATACAAGGTCTGAAATTGACTAATGATTTGTTTGTGCAACTTTTAGTAACAAGCAATGCAATGCAATGCAAAGCAATGGTGAACGCACTGACAGCTTTTTGCCTCTAACGCGATTACCCACATACCCTACGCTTGGTCACGTGCGCACCACTTAAATGGGTTCTCAAACGTTTAAATTGCCCCTTTTTGTTAGTAACTGTCCTAGTCAACTAGTCGGAATCCAATCAGCATGAGTTCAAGAATAAGTCATTCCTTTTTGTGGCTCTTACCTGTAGTAGTCAGGCAGCCACTACCTTATCAGTCATGTAAGAACGCAAGTAGGAAATCCGATTTTGTACAGCTATTGGGTCTTCTGTGACTGATGATCAAACAGAAGTCCGTACAATGTTGGGAATCATAAGATGTTCGAACAAGTATCGTTTTTTGCTCGGTTTTGCAAGATAGTGCTGGCTAAATTCGATTTCTCTCGCCAATGATCGGCTGTGTTGATATCGACTGCAACCACAGACATCGTGAAGACAACGTTTTGTTTTTTCCATGTGATCTAGAGTTGTAAAGTACAATACTCTTTATCTGCGATGTTTTCATGCTACTCTCGACAAGCAATCAGGTACAGCATTCAAACAACGCTGAGATGTATGAAAGACAGGCATGATGGCCGAATGATTTGTTCAGCTCAGCTTTTCGAAATACTCAATGTACAGGATCTGGCAATTCATACCACTTGTGTTCGGTAAAAGATGCCCTCAACGCAAACAGCTATCAAACAGTAGATCTTAGAGCAGTTTTCACATGAGTGTCGAAAAGTAATTGGTTTTGCATTCTAAGCTTCACGATTGGCTTAAAAAAATTCCCGCCACTTTTTTATCCAATCAAACGTAAGAACAGCTACATGTATTTACTTCGAGTTTTGATTGGTTCAATGGATTTCTTTGTCCTTTGTGATTGGCTAGAGTGATTTCTTTGGGTTTGGTTTTAGAGTGGTTCTCAATGGAGTGTCGAAAGTCATCAGGTAATTACTTTGGTTTTGGTTTTGGTTTTCACTATGGTTTGAGATTGGCTGAATAGTCAAATTGGTAAGTAAATGATTTGGCTCTGGGTCTACGCATAGATAATAGAGGGGACTGGTTATGAAGCCCGGAAAACATCAAAGGAGCCAACAAAGATTTCAAGATTTATGTTGGAAGGTCCGTGATCGTGCACAATCTTTTGTTTTGCGCTCATACACTATGCATGATTACGTAACCAAAACGTTTCTATTGGTTAGTTCCTCAGTACGGAGTAAACAACTATTGTGTTTTGTGCACCGTCAAGGCTAAAAAAGCGAACAAAAACAAACAACAAAGAACTTTGACGGGTTTCATAACCATTCCCCTCTATTAACTATGGCCTACGAGACTGTTTTTCAATTAAAATTGAAAACCACTCTAGAGTGAAGATATTAATCAGACCAGAAAATAAATAAGCTTTAGTACACGGCGACAATATCAACTGAGTAATTGATTGCATTGCTTCAGATAAAACTGACTCTATTAAAAGTGTGGTGTGGGAAAATGCAATAATAAAGTACAAGAAGGAGAAAGCCACCATTTGCGGAATATAAAAGCTTGTGTGTTCGACCAGTGCAAGTATGTAAACACACATGAATCCACAGTAATTGCAGAAATTGATGATGTACCAAATGTCAATTTCATAACCCGTTGTGTTGGGGTTGAGATAAAGAAGTCCTAATCATCTTTAGCCTGTAACAAGACAGTACTTGATGACAATAAGGATGATAAAGAAACAATTACTTGTCAAAACCGTCAAGTGACTACTTTGATTTAGTTTTGTAACACCAATTTTGTTTGACAAGATCTTGTGAAGACTGAACGAATCATTTTGAGCTATACATGCTTTAATGACGGTCTACAGAGCTTTCTTAAGAGTTCCAAACTTGAGCCATAACTTTGTGAAATCGATCAGTTTAAATTAATCAAAGAAGCTTATCCTGAAGGGTGGATCACAAAAGATGCATAGAGAAAAGCTGCACGACGAATAGAGTATACCTGTTTCAATTACTTTTTTCTCATTTAAATATCTGTTCAGCTGTTGTTCTGGAATTTCCTGGGTAGCCAATATTTTTAAAAGAAACCATTGAAACGTCATCGTTTCTGGAAGCATTGCGTGCTTTTCATTTATACCAATGTTCTTCTACAAAAATAAGGACTTCACGGTAAATAGCGGGGCGGAGTTGCAGCCGATGTGACAAAACGTACCCAATCCGGTACAAAATACAGGAAATACATAGAACAAATCAAAGTAAAGAAAGGTTGGAGCACAGCGGAAAGAATCACCCGAGCGAGTCAAACAAGATCCTCATGACATTACTAAATTAACATATCTGTAATAGAACGGTCAAATTAGCTTTTCTTTCAGAACAAATCATCTTAATACATATACATGTATGTAGTATATTTATTACATGAAGTGGAACGGACAACATGGCATTCCAATTCTATATGATAATTTGCGGACTTCATGCTTCGCCGAGCGGAAACCAAAACACGGCCGAACACATGAGGGAAAAATATGCGCGGAGACTCGAGGTTTTAAAATCTAAAGACCATTTAACTTTTCTACAGGCTGATTCTTGAATTTACACACTGCTCAGTATCGGTGAGTCCGATGATGCCGTCCTCAAAATTAAGTTGTGTAAAAAATCCATCGTTTTCCCAAGGCTTAACCATACGTTAAAGAAAGTACATTTTTCTAGGCACAAGACTGCTCTTCAATTCCTGCCATTACAAGAATTGCAAATAAAATATCTTTAACGAGATTATTTCATTGTCTACAGGCCGGAACTTATTCTCGCTGACCGGTTTTCGATTCTTCTGATATCAGCATCATTTTAATCCATGAAATAAAGCAACAAACAACAGATTTTATAAGCTTAAAACTGGCTTAAATGCAGAGCCGCGTAAACGTTCCTAAAATGGAAGGTATGGAATTCTACACTGACAATCTGTTTTCGGAAACCCTTTTGATAAAGGGTTGTAAATACTGAAGTCCCAAAAAACTAAATGCAACCGTGACAAAAGAAAAATCTAGGGATCACAATGAGCCGATTAAGAACTATCATATAATGCGCACTTTCCGATAGTAAACAGACAGGTATGAATCAGAAATAACCCAGTTCAGCGATTTCCTAAAGCTGCAATTTTTCAAAATGGTGGATACTGGTAACATGGAAGTTCCGGAATCTTATTCCTCAACTCTTACTACTGCAAGAAAATTTTGAAAATTTTGGCCTGGGTGATTCAAAATCGGTTTTTTAGAGGGTTTTTGAGATATTTAGAAAAATTGCTGTGATATTTGGAAGATTTTTGGAGTATTTCTGGAAAAATATTTAGGCGATTTTAAGTAATATTTGAGGAAGGGCCTGGGAAATGGCCATGTGAGCACTGTTTTCCCGCCATTTATTACATTTTCTGTTCACTACGTTTTCTGTTTACCTTTACTTGTAAAGAAAGACCGAACAAAGATGGAAAAACACTGAATTTTAAATTTGGTTTATCCCCTGACTGCATTTTGGATGAAAATTGGGACTGCAGCCTACTAGATAACAGTCTGAAAAGTGGAGCCCGGGGCCTTGAAGTAGGTGCTATGGAGCCCTGGAGCCCCACTATTTCGCCTTGGGACTATGGAGCCCTTCTTCTCTAGGCCCGGAGCCCTAGAGCACTGAACCCCTAACGGACCCTGATTTCTGTCCTTCTACTTCCAATGGGCGCAAAACACAACCAACTGCCGAGATATATACCGCACAACGCCGAATAGATGATGTAGAGTATTGGCTGTTATCAGCACCTATTGTCAAGCAACCAATTAGAACCTGGAGAAGCAGAGGGTACTGGAACATGTTTGTAGACAGGCTACTATTTTGATCAATTCGTCGATTAAGAGGGAATCGATTTTCAATGAGGGATAATTTTTGAGTCAATGACAAAAACACTAGCAAACATCGTATGCAAACGAAAAGTTTTAAATTGACCAGCTGATAAAGTAGGAAAATATGTCCTTCAAAGCCTGCCTAAATGAGCGTTATTGGATACACTGGGCCAGCAACACGCGCATTGAACATACGAAGTTGTATTGTGAAAATCAAAGAGAGCCTTGATCTTCCCACCATTCATTTGATATTTTCTGTGCAAAATTACCACTTTCCTTGATGTTCTGGTGAAAACTACTCATTGCTCACAACGGCGATTCAAAGGCAAACAAAACCACAAAAGGATGTGGAAGAAAAAGAAAGCTATAAGAAGAGAAAAAA
>Ga0099808_1060896_pt1 | contig 11106 bp, 7 predicted proteins | sample OrbTnscriptome_2_FD_81140 | JGI IMG/M metagenome (GOLD analysis project Ga0099808, IMG submission 81140) | Coral microbial communities from Puerto Morelos, Mexico - Orbicella T R B metatranscriptome (Eukaryote Community Metatranscriptome) | ecosystem: Host-associated > Invertebrates > Cnidaria >...
ATTGGAAAATTAACTGCGATGATCATTCTTCACTTTCATCTACAACCGCAGTTCATATATGAATTATTTCATATAAACTTCACATCAGAAAAGAAAAATGTCTTAAAAAATTATTGATCTCTTGGAAAGAGGAAAACTTGATGGGGCTCTATAAACCGTGCAGACAAATAGGCAAGTATGTGGTCAGTTAAGATCTCCAAAATCAGCAATAAAATTTTTGTTGTTTGAGAAGGGGTGACCCTTGCCTGTAGTTGCTCTGCAGTAACAGACGACAAAATAATAATTCTTAATGTCCCCACTTGCAGCAGGATTTCCTATACCCAAAAGATAATTCCAGGTCCAACCCTGTCATGGTTAGCAAAGATGGCTCGAGGCTTACCAATTATACTGTCAACAGGTCCACTTGCTAATCACTTGGGACAATCACACTGAGACATACCCTCTATGGCCCAGAAATTTTCAATGAGTTCTGTGAACGACAGTACGACCATCCTCATCTTTCCAAACTAGCAATTTAACAACATCTAAGGGTAGAGCAGAAGAAATGCTCTTAAGAGGATCTAGCTGAGTCAAAGATGCAGTCAGTTGGGTTCTAGAGCTGATTTCTGCTTGACGTAACTTGTGGAGTTCCAGCTTTGAGCCCACTGATGTAGACGGGCTTGAATGTTGCCCTCATTGACCAGCTGCTTTAGTTTCTGGTTTGTAACTCCCGCCACTTCTGCTGAATGTCCCTTTAAGGTTACTTCCCACCTTCAGAGGCCAAAAAAATCGTTTTTTCTTTTATTTGACAAAATTTAAGTTTGTCATTTTATCTAGTGTTTCCAAAGGAAAAACATTAAAAATCTCAAAAAGCGGCCGAGTTATTTAGAAAAGACATATTTTCAAATAAAGTTAATAAACTAGGAAGGTGTCATAATCTTGTCAATGGGCGAGAACCCTGGGGAAATTTTCACGGCAAATGCTCATCGCTCATATTTCATGTCATTTGCATATTTTTATTTACATCACACACTTGACAAAAATTCCCACGTGAAAGCTCTTTACGCTAACTCCTATTGAAAAACCAAAAGCAGAAAAAAGTCCTTGGGTAAAGAAAACGTAAAAAACCGGCCCAAAGAAGAAAGAAAAAGCTCCATATTGTCAAGGAAAGAAAAACACCTTGCCAGGAGCGACAAAGGCTCTTGGTTTGGCCAAACACCTTCGACAATCTTGGCATCTGCTGAAGATCCGGAGCATTCAAATATTCTTGGAACAAGTAGCTTAAAAATCAAGGTCAATGTCAGTGCAGGCTGCGAACAAGATTCTTCGTCGGAATCTGGCGGAAGCGATGAAGAAAATGAAACCTACCCAAGGGAACTCATTTCAGCAATAAAGGTATTTCTTAAGCTGTCCATCGATTCCTTAACGTCTTGTTTTTCAGCGGCACGTTTTCCGCCTTAAACATTTTTGGCGTGGGTTTTGCCTTTGCCTTTGCCTTTGGCGTCTTTGCCCATTCTATTACGTTGCCGTCCTAAATTGAACTCCACTGAGCGAGATAAAAAAAAAATGTTGCAATGCGATGCTTTTCCCGGGAAATCTTGATCTATTGTCAGAGACACTAGGAGGTCCTGTTGGCCCATTGGTTTGTGGTTTCATTGGGCGTGATAATCTCCGGGCGTGGCGCGAGTTGTTTATGAACCTTTACAAGCTAAAATCTCGCATTTGATTTTTGGCGGAGTACATCCACTTTGAGTATGCAGATTTGATGGATTTTCATGAAATTTCGCGAGAACATTCCAGAGATAATGACAAACCAAAGTGTGTCAGGAAATTTTGATATTTAACACATTTTCCCCGTGGCGTCCATTTACGCAACACGTCTTGCATATTTTTAGCTACTCTAACTTTAGAAGTGGATATCTAGACAACCAATCAGAATATTGAAAAAGCCCGACACACTGTTGTTGATTGATGCCTTGTGAATAAGACTGTACACCCATTTTGCTAGTACTGCAGAATCCGATAGCCGATAAATTCAATAGAAGAAGCCTTGGTCATTTCACGCCTTACCGCCTCCTGACACTTCCTAAAAGAATGCATTGCTGAAATTGTATTTTTTTGTCAAGTACATTTACTAAGCTTTCTTATGATATATAGTTTGTTGGGGTTTTATTGAAACTGGCGCGCGTACGATTTATTTCCCGAAGGGCACCCGCGAAGGTGGGAAGTAACCTTAAACCACAGTTTTGACAAGAATGAAAACCTTCATACTTTGTGTAAGAGCAGTCTCGGCAGACCACTTTTGGTTGGAAATGTTTTGGGACTCTAGGTAGTGGCTAGAAAACAAGAACAAGACAAAAGTTGGTTGGTTTAAAGAGATTGCATGAAGTGATAGCTCAAAGCCTGTTCGGATCTTTAACGTGAAATGCCCACAATTCGACTGGGGGAGGAACTGAGCTATAGCTACGCTCTCTTTGTGAACACAAAATGGTATCCAATTCTCCCTTTCTGCATAAGACAAAATGATCTGCGATGGAAGAAGAGAAGATTGGCCACCAGTAAGGTTTGGTATAAAATTTGGAACCACGATAGTGAGGGAAATTCCTGCAGATAGAAGGAACTTAAGAATGGGTCCTATGAGACTGAAAGAGGGAAAAACATAAGAATTCTCAAGGTCCTTCCAGTGAAGAGGCAGGGTTCGAAACCTTGAATTTCAGCTTGCCCTTGGGACAAGTATCTCTCAAATTTTGCTTGTCCTGAGCAAGTCTTACCTTGCTCTTTTAAGGATTTAGTTGGCAGATGACTTGCCGATCCCTTGCCCATGGGTCAAGTGAGAATGAAAAGTTACTTGCCCAGAAGGAGAATCTACTTGTCCTGGACGACCGGATGGCACTTTTTTCGAGCCCTGAAGAGGGTTTGTGCAAATAAATTGACGCCACGCAATAGGGGCGTGGGGAAAAGACAAATAGGAAGAAGAAGAGTGCTGTTAATTAAAATCTAATGCCAATTAGATCCAGGGTGTGGTCTGAGACTCCTCCAAATTGTTCCTGGACTTTTTTCGCCACATCTAGGAGATAACATTGTATCAGAAGTCTTGAAGGCTGATCTGCGCAGTTTCTTCAGAAGGAACTTTGCTGTAGATTGTTTTTAGAAAAAAAGGAACAGTTCCTTGGTTGCAGAGGTAAGCTGAGGACGTTTATTTTCTTCTCTGCACCAATTACCCAGAAGGACTTGGCTATCAACATTGATGTCTACTCTACAATTGTTGGCAAGGTAAGAAGTGAGGAGAGTAATTGACAAGCATTAGGGCACTTTCAGGACTGTCAGTATTTCCTTAGTAGAGATGTTCAACATGCATTTGTGTGAATTCCAGTAATTTCTAACCTCAGATTGCCATCTGGTAGATGAAAACACTTCCCCATGTAAAGTCGGAGGAGTCAGTGGACAAAGCCAGAAGAATATGTTTCTCCTCTCTCCAAGGAACATGACTCTCCCTGGTATTGACAATGCCCCAATGCAATATTTCTTCATGTAAGGCCTGGGAGAGAGGAACATCAGAGTTAGGACCCACAGAAGCTATGGCAGTAGCTGTGTCCCCGATAAAGAGCTTTGCCTCAGGGGTGGTTAAAGAAAAAGACATGCTTGCCCTGAAATGTTGCAGGGTTTTAACTTGCACAATTTTTTTTACATGCTAAAATCGTCTCACATAGCTTAACAAACTTCTCTACCTTATCCTTGCGTAGGATGAATGCCTGCAAAGTTGTATCAATTGTCAAATTCAAGTAAGTAATGCGACTAGCTGAACGAAGACAGACTTGGCCAGACCAATAAAGTACCCGAAATCCACAAGAATAGAGCAAACAATATGTAAGACAGCCAAAACAGTCAACGTAGCAACGACATATACAAGTGTACGATTTATGAATTTATTGACAAAAATAGCGGAGACAATAACAACGGGAGCAAGGAACAAAAACGGGAATGAGTAACACAAGGGTTATTGAGAATATAGCATTTGAACTAAACCAGTGCTTGACTTGAGAACTTGTGTATAGCTCAGAATAAACCAACTGAATCAACTCAATTTGCTGAACAAATGGTTGCCAATTTATTACAGACTTGAGGAAACTGTAGGAATAACTCTAAACCAAGTAAGGCTAGGGAGTGTATTTGTTGCCCACAAATACAGGATTTACCTAAGGGAACTAGGAGGTAACTTCTTCTACACAACAGGATTTAGCTAAGAGAAGTGTGTGGGAATGATCAAATCACCAACACATACCAAAATAAGGTGTGTAAGGAAACCAAACTAATGTAGGAAAAAAACCCAAATAGTAATAAGAATGATAGCACAACACTAATAAAAATAGTTTGACAATTAGAACTGAAAGTGAACTAAAGTGACTTTGTCACAGATATAAATACCCACTTTAGCGGCCTTGAACTTCAAGCTGGAATATCACTGAGAGAAAGGCAAGGACCAGGGTTCTTTGCAAGTGGAAAACTTACCATTGAGTCGTTCCTTGATGTACAGGGAACTCAGAATACTGAGATCTTGTGTGAAGCTAGACACAACCAGGCCTGTTGAATGATATATGAAGGTGGACTCTTTCCATCCAAATTGTAAGATATTATTGATGAGCCACCAGCCTCCCAGCTGCATTCCAAAAGAACGTTGAGATGACGCGGTTAATAATATGTGGTCATAGCCTGATTTATTATCACATTTCGTGAGGAATGTTCCTTGATAAGCATAACGAGTGACATGCAACAATTTGTTTAAGGAAAATCCTCCGTCTGTCATCCAGTTGTTCATAAACCTTGCGTCCTGACACAATCAAGGATTTGAACGCTCTCATGTTAAAGTGAGAACAATGTACGTGGGTCAACCTGACCCACTTGCCCCCAAACATCCATGGCTCCGACCATGTGATATTTCGATGAGATACAGTCATCAATCATCACCCTTAAATATTTAATATGATTCTTGCTGACCAGAGAGTGGCAGGTTCCATCCTCGCTTCTAATTTGGATTTAAATTTTACGGGCATATCCATTTTTTAGTGGACTTAATAATCATGAAATTAGTTCTCACCATGTTGATTGACAATTTGTTTGCATTTACATCACACCATTCTTTCACCTTTTCAAGTTCAAAGTTAACTAGAGCATCAAGGGTTTTAAGGTTATTTGCCGAGGCGAAAACATTAGTATCATCAGCAAAAATTTGGATGCTTTATTTATTGAAGCAATTAGATAAGTTGTTTAATATGTAAATAAGGAACAGAAGTGGTCCCATTGTGCTCCCCTGGGGAATTCCAATTTATGTGCTGTGCACATAAATTGACACTTGCAATGAAGTGATTTGTGCTTCATTGATTGTCTTTTTTTACTGGTACAGTGCTTCTCCCAAATAATGAAATCAGTGCTGAACTTGAAGTTTGTTTTACATTGTATTAATATTATATGCGTGCAATGTTGTTACGATTGATAACAGATTCTTGTTCTTTAATAATTTTTACTAATGTGATTGTGGTTTCAGAGTACGTGAGGTATCACCTGAAGGGCATGCCTTGTCCATGGGAGCCTGTTTGGAAATGTTACCAGCACTTGAAAGACTCTTAACATCTAAATTTGAAGAGTGAGTTAACTCTTGTTATTGCCACAAACATGCAGACGTATGCACATAGTTCTTTCCATACGGCGTATATCATACTGTAGTACCCAAAACCTGACATATTTGGAACAGAGGAACGGGTATTGCAGTATTGCTATCACTTTCTTAAACACATTGCTTTGTGTGGAATAGGTTTTTTTCCTCTTCCCCAGGGGCATTTCAGTTTCCTGTGTACTTTTTTTTAGATTTTGCTTGTTATTTATGGTACTAATAATTGTTTTCCATAATATTCGCAAAAGTTGAAGATGACTAAACTAGTCAAAAATGTTCACTTTTTTTAACTTAAATAATGTCTTAAATTTGTCTCCATGAATAGATTATTTGATAAACCTTCTTACCCAGGTGTTTCTGACTGCCTTGCTTGTTGTATTGGGAGTGATTGTTTTTGCCATTTATGTTACATTTACTAGGAGAAATTGTTGATTTACAATTGCTGGCATGTCGGGTGGTCATATCGCATTTGAAAATAAAAGTCACCAGGTTAATTCTGCTTAGTAAAGATGTTTACCTGATATAGTTAATAAAATATCAAACACAAAAGGCCATATTTGACCACATTTCTAAACACTGAGAAGAGAGTTAAAAATACGATGCATATTGCAGTATTTTTGGCAAACCTCAAAGTGTTCGGAAATGTGGTCAAACACTGTCTCGAGTGTCTGAAATATCTTCTTACTAAGGAAGAAAAGAAGTGAAATCATAAAAATCTATGCCAAGTATGATCCAAACACTATTACATGTATGATTTTAGATAATGAATAATTTTATAGTAAATGAGAAGTCTGCAACCTCTATGTTCATTTTTTGTAAATTTAAAAATTGTAATCTTTTTGTGGAAATGTATAACTGTGGTTGGAAGTGCACTTTATGAGTACTTTGACCAGTAATTTGAAGTGCTTGACAAGTTTAAAGCTAAACATTCCTTTATCATAACAAGTACACCAACCATTTAATAGTAAATTGCTATTATTAGATTTCTGGACAGTGTTATTCAGACCCACAAATGCAATTTTCTGCAACTACTGTACCTTCAGCTAGTGTAATACACAAAGTTCCATTACTTTATCAGCCCACACATGAAGTCATTACGGACTCTTTTTGAAGTCACAGTGCAAACCATCTCAACGGTACATTTGCATTGAAAACCATGTTGAATATATAGCTGTAGAGGATTTAACTCGCTAACTCCATATCATGTGTATAGACTCTTGCTTAGGGGAGGGGCAATGTATAAAGATGGCTTAGCAACTGTTTTGATATTTGCTATGTAACAGTATTTACCGTTACAGCTAAAGCGTCACATTTGGAAATACTCAATATTATTTTGCTTTCACTAAAACCCACCAACTTTTGGAATGGTCGAGGCACTTTCGAGGAATTAAAATTGGTTTGCACTGCTGAAGCATAACACTATACCTACTGAGAACTAATGAAATATTTTGCTGCGGTAAAATGTATTGGGAATTTTTTTCATTTTGGAAACCTTCCAGGAGAAATAACAAGTTCTATGTACACAAAACATCTACCAAACAAAATGTAAATATTGAATTTAATTTTCAAAGTGACAGGCATAGGTTTAGTTTTGTCTCTAAAACCTCTGGGGTCCTCAATAAACTTGTTGAAATGAAATGTTAAAGCAACTAGGATTTTTGTATGGCAGAAAATATTTCAACTCACATTAGGTTTACTCATTCAGTATTTTTCATATTTTTGTTGGTGATCTCACCTCAACAGTTGTGACAACAGCAAGCATTGGAAGCTATGGTTGGTTCTGAATGGAGTCAACCAGGTTTTTTTAGGAAACAGAGGTTTACATGTCAAACATTTGTTCATCGTTTGATTTTCCTCTCTAAAATTTTCCTTGAAATTTATTTTAAAATTAACCCCACTAAGAAATCAACCAAAATGTTGCACTGTGATTTGCCAACTTCTACTTTCAAAAACGTTTGTTAAATGGCTACATCAAGATGCGTTGCACTCTTAGACTTCTTTGACTTAGTGGATAACCCCATTACATTCTGAACCTTCCTTTAAATCTCTGAGTTCACCTGCCCTTAGTGCACATATTATGTAATAGCAGAGTAGTGATACTGAAAAGGACAAGTAATTAAACATTCCACTGCCATCCACCATAACCAACTTGTGAGAAGATTGTAAGAAGCTGGTAAACATCCGCAGTCCCCTCTATTGCTCGTTAATCATTTGACATCACACTCAATTGTGGAACAGCCCTCTTGAATAAATTGCATGGGGACCGAAATTGAGGGAAAGAGCAAACAATATGCTCCGTTAGTGGGCTAGGACAATTTACAAGGTATCTCAACTTTACATGATCTGGGGTTAAAATGCTTTTGACAATTTGTTGACAACTGAGTGCAGCCAACTTTCAATAAAAGAGTCTAAACGCTGGCTTTCCCACTGTTATAAGAGTTCATGCAAGGGAAAGGTGCTTCTATGGGTACAGTTACAGGCTGTTCAGCTTTCTTACAGATTGTTTTTTAAATTGTAATGTGTATTGATCATCTGTTGTGCAGTTACATTATTGCTGGACTGAACATGATCAGGGAGATGATTAAACGTTGGTGGATGCAGTTAAAAGCTGCAACAAATAAAGGTATTGAACCAGAGTGGCAGAGATGTAGCAGGTATGTTGATGTCCAGTCTTACGTTATGAGCATTCAATGGACCTTGTATTGGAATAAAAATACAAGCAATCTCCTCAGACATCTGTCTGTTTGAACTGCAGCTCCAGTTACGGAATACAAGGAATGCATTGTGAATAAGTTGGAATTATATTGAAGTCATTTTCAAGTTCTTTTACAGCTTAGAAGAACAAACAAAGCTTGGGATAGTTTCTATAGTTCTGTTAGATATTGTGTACAATTGGTCTCCACAAATTTATGAAAACAACCTGAAAAATATCGAGAGCAATACCTTTCAATGGCGCCACTCTATTGTTACATTGCTGCAAAAACTTATTTTTTCAGACAGAAAGACAGTTGTTATATTGGGCCACACAGTAGTGTCTGCTTCGTGTATTTGTTTGCAGACTTGTGTCCTTTACTTCTTGCCCCTGAGAAGATGAAATGTCATTTGATACCAGTGGATGTTAGTGTTTATTGTTTTGTTTTGTTTTGTTTTGTTTCAGTAGGTGGACATCTCGACGATGATATGTTTTGTTGTTGTTGTTTTTTTCTCTTGTAGGAGTGTGAGTGGCTTGTATATGGCAATAGTTTCTCTATCCACCATTATCGTCAAACTATCCAAGAGGAAGGGACGAGTGAGTGAGAAAGCCCTTGTGAGTAACTTACAAACTGACTGACTTTTAGTCCCTTGTTTTATTGCAAACAGTTCTTTTTACCTTTTGATACTAGCTTTTTCGCGACTTTATCTGCAATTAATTCTTGTATGATTATATTCGTGGCCACTGCTGATAAAATGGTGCTTTTTGCTTTTGAGAGAGTGGGTCACTGTCATACTTAAATAGCGGTAAATGTTTAGGACGAACAATAAGAAAAAAATATTTTGTCCTTTCCAATTGATGCGTAACACTTAAGGTTATTCCCTTGTAAAAGAACCCGCCATAGATTTCCGATGAAACTTGGTATGCTGTTGTTACAGCACAAGGAGATACGATATTTATTGAATTACGTGCCCAACCTCAAATAAGCGCCCACCTCGAATAAGCACCCACCCCGAAGGTAGAAAAAGTTAATAAACGCCCACCCCCACCACCCAACCCCCAAAAGGTACTTTTTAAGCACCCAACCTCGAATAAGCGCCCCACCCCCCCACAAAAAAATCTCTAATTTCATTGTCTGAAAATTTATGACAACATTGGAATTTTTCTCAAAGTTTCAACTGAAATGTCCATGTGGGCGCAAAATTCTTACGGCCGCAAAATCTCCCGCTCAAACTTCGTGGCAATAGCCCTGCTTGGTGTCCGCGCTTTGAATGTTCCTGGCACAACAAGTCCGTTCTCCAGCCTTCTTGACCCTGTTACTTTAACAGAAACCTCATTATCGTCGTAAGCTCTCAGAAATGTATAGATAAGGTAAGACAGTTCCATTGGCACATGTCCTACAAGCTCACTGCCAGTATTAGCTTCCAAGTACTTCCCAATTGCATATTCATCATGTTGTTTGGCTTCCTTGCAATCATCCTCATAGCAGTTAAGTTTCTCTCCCAAAGTTGGAGTCCACACAGATTTATAAATATGATGACCTCGTATAACTGATGTGAATTGCACTTCAAACACAAAGTTCCATTTCAGATAATAAAAACTTGAACAAGCCATGGCGTTGAATTCATGGCATTCATGTGATGTGTAAACTGACAGATCAGATATTTGATTCCAGTGATGTTTAAAAAGATATAAATCACACAAGTCACATTTTCATCTTCCCTTTGTTCTGACAGCATAGAGACTGATGCATCTCAGTCTCATGCCGGCAAAAAAGTAAGTTCGTACTCGACTGAATATAAATTAGAAGCTATCAAGTTTGCCGAAGAAAGTAAAAGCATCTCTAGCGCTGCAAAAAAGTTCAACGTAGACTGTAAGAGAATTCGTGAATGGCAAAGCGCCAAGGCAAAACTTCAGGCTGTGAATAACAGGAGGAAACGTCTTGAAGGAGGAGGTAATAAACCATTTGATGTTGGCCTGGAAGACGAGCTTTTAGAGTGGGTACATGAACGCAGGTCCAGTGGTCTTCGAGTTTCAAGGGCAATGATTCACACAAAGCGCGAGCTATTCATGAGCAAAAATGCAAGGCAGGGCAGGTTTCTCCATCTTTTATTGCAAGTAATGGCTGGGTCCAGAAGTTTGTGGCCAGGAATGGGCTGTCTGTGAGGTGCAGAACCACTGAATCGCAGAAAGGTCCGGACAGACTTATCGACAAGCTTATTGCCTATATCTTACAAGTACAACGACAGTGAAACAGTCATTCCTACAATCATAGTGACGTTATTGCCATGGACGAAACAGCTGTCTGGCAAGATATGCTGTCCAGCACTACTGTTGACAACGTGGGAGAAAAATCAATTCGACTGAGGACAACAGGACATGAGAAGTCCAAAGTCTCCGTCTGTTTGACAGCAAAGGCAGATGGAACAAAACTAAAGCCGTTCATTGTCTTTCCGGGAGCCAAGAGAGAAACAAAGCAGCTTAATGAGGAGTTTAAAAATAAGTGCTATGTAGTCTCTTCTGTGAACGGATGGATGAATAAAGACCTGACTCGTTACTGGGTGCAAGGAGTATTGGGCAAGTTCTCATTTACTCGTCGGATGTTGGCTTGGGACTCTTTTAAATGCCACATCACAGACAGCATCAAGCAAGAATTCTCACATGCAAAGACCAAAACTGTCATAGTACCCAGTGGTTGCACTAAGTATATCCAAGCCCCTGACGTGGCATGGAATGAGCCCTTCAAGGCCAAAGTAACTGAGAAGTA
>Ga0099808_1195326_pt1 | contig 10957 bp, 8 predicted proteins | sample OrbTnscriptome_2_FD_81140 | JGI IMG/M metagenome (GOLD analysis project Ga0099808, IMG submission 81140) | Coral microbial communities from Puerto Morelos, Mexico - Orbicella T R B metatranscriptome (Eukaryote Community Metatranscriptome) | ecosystem: Host-associated > Invertebrates > Cnidaria >...
AAAAAAACCCATTATTTTTGTATGAAACAGACTAGCATGATCTTGTACTGGTGTTATTTGAACACCACCATTGATGTAGCCGTTAAAAGGTCTTATTTTCATGAAGGCCCATTTTGTGTAGAAATTCTACTAACATAAATTCAATAATGCAAACAGTATTCAATTCTCTTATTATTGAAACTCAATTGAGCTTGAAAGTGAATTTTCAAGTCTTTTCTGAGGACAAAACATGCACAGAGAAAGGCCAATGACCTGTCATTTTGGTATGGTATATTGTGTTGTAGTATAGTAATACATGTATTGAGCCAATAAAACTTGACAAAGAGTACGCCATGTATGGTTTCCATTTCATGTCTCACACAGAACAAATGTGAACAGGGATGATGCACTGAAGCTCCTAAAACTGTGCTATACCCCAAATAATAACATGACTAAGTTTACTATTAATTTCTGGAAGTCAGTCTCTGTCCTGAGATGTAGAATATCGTGTAAACTGTGTTGACTGGTACTTCGTTTTTATGTCGTGGTAAACACAGGCTGGAAGAGGTCTTGTGTCATCCCAACCCATGTACCCACAAAGCCACCGCGTGGTTCATCGGTATGCAACAGATCGAATGAATCTGAAAAAAAAATAGACAATTTCGACATTCCGTCCCTTTTTGAGATCTTCAAAAAAATTGCTCAGCCTGAGAACTGCACCACAACAACAAACATGAACCTAAAAATGGTTAGATTATTGTAAGTTTTGTCTTTTTTTTTAGCTCCGTGTTACTCACTCGTTTTGTGACACTCCACCGCAGTGGCGATAAGTCCCACCATCCTTATTCCTCAATAAAGGGGCTACTTGAATAAGAACTGCTTGGTTTGTTATGGCGCCATAGTCTTCATGTTGTGTTACACACTTAATATGCTCGATTGATCCATCAAAAACCATCTTTGCTGACGTACTAGTGACTTCTCGGCAGCACCGAAACTCGATTGACCCAAATAAAGTATCTGTTTGGCAGCATTCACAAGAACACCTGAATGTAAATAAAAATAACTGTCGAAACAATCCTCTTATGTTGCATACACAAACCAGTTCACATAATTTCACCTTTTATTCTTGCTCATTTACTAACCAAGAATCCACGCTCACAGTTCCATCATATCTCGCCTCCAAAATGGTTGGAGTAAGGCCATCGATGTCTCTTTCTTCCTCACTATTGTCTTCGCCACCTGAAACGTGTTCAGCAAGTGGCTCGTCTTGGTACAGAGCTATGTCGCTTTCTATCACTCCCCATTCTTCTCCAAAATCCTCACTTTCATCCATACTTTCTGAAGAATCGAAAGTCTCACTACTTTTGGAGTCGCTCGACATCACCAAATTAAACAGAGCGGGTCGAAAATTAGCAAATCACTGGCACATTTAAAGCCGTGTGCAAGAGAAATAACAAGGGGGCTTCGCGCCACAGCAATAGAGAGGTTAAGCATGACGTTTACGGCAAACGGCAAAAATGAAACTTTTGTCTTCTCTCTTCAGCTGTGTGTACAGTAGAGTGAAATTATTTGTATTTGCAATGAATAGTAGGAGACGTTATTACATATTTGTGGGCGTTATTTATGGATTAGAAGAAAAGAACTGAAAATCAGAAGTTGTCTTTGCTGTTTGCTGTCTGCCGTTAACATCATGCGTAACCTCTCTAATGTTATCAAACACAGTGACGTCACAAACACAATTCTCGTCCCCAGTTTCCCAGGACACTTGTATAGGGAAATTGGCTGTATTTCGACCATGAAAAATCATCCATTTTTTTTTTGCATTTTCAAAACATTATTTGTTTATTACATATATGAAGGAAGGAAAATACTTAAAAAAATTTTTCTGTCATATACACTTTAATTAATTAATTTTTAATTGATCAATTAGCTATGCCGGAAGGGGGCTGGGTGGGGTAGGTATCTGAGTGCATTACGCAAAATGTGTCATACTTACGTTGCTTTCCATGATAACATGACAAAAATATATACATGGTTTTGCAAATCTCATGCCATCCTTGGGGTGCCATTCTCTTAAGAACAAAAGCAATTTGCTCGAAACGAATGCACAGATTAGTTAGCATCAAAATGGACTATATGTTAGGTGAAAGATAGATTTTATACGGGACTACCCATGAATGTTGAGGTCTTTCCCTTGTGGTAGAGCATAACATGTAAGACGCATGCGTTGAAGCGTTGCTATTGTGATAAACCCCGTTCTCAAGTCCAGATGCACACTTCTTTTATTTTTGTAATGAGTGATATCACACTCTCGTTTTGGCTGGGGATAGCAGTTATGTTTCAGGTAACATCAGTTCTCCTTTGTTAGTGTAAAGAATGCTACTGTGACTTTGTATCTTCTGGAATCTGCTGTTTTATAACTATTGTGTGTTTGCCAGGGTTGAAGTAGAGAATGGGAACATATTGCTTCTCCTTAGCAGCTTGTTTGTTTCCTCTTCTATGAAAGAGAGGGTAGCCCAAAGTTCATATTCAGCCGAAACTTTCCCGCGTTAGTTACATATAAAACTAGTAAATTTGTGACAAAAGAAACTTTGTTATTATTGCCGCAGACCCTGAAACCTCCAATTAATTTCATCAGTCGATGAGGTGACTCACTCACCGATGTGGGATATAACTTCGGTCAAGTAAAGATCTCTACCTTCAATACTTCTCGTTGAAATGCTCCTTAGTTGTATTACTCGATACATGTAACATTGTGTATTAGTTTGATGTGGTTTTATTGTTTAAACAAACGCGGCTGGCAACAGAATTAGAATGCACTATTCCGTGATTCGACGTGACTATTTGATAATTAGATTAGTTCTTGTTTATCAGTAAAATGAAAATTTACGTTTTGAATAAAACAAAATCGTTCCTCTTCAACTTTTCAGTAGAAATTTAACTTTTATACTCCATTTATTTCCAGCGGTGAGTTAAAAAATTCACATCTTTCTTATATTTTTGTGGAAACAAAGGTATCTTGTTGCATACATTTGCGAGGAAAACAAAAGTATCAAATTACAAATGTTGGCCTGAGAAGTAATGCTACAAAATAAATGAAACTCCAGATAAAATACCACAATGAATTTAAAACCGTCTTGACAAACGGTAATTGTAAGTTATTTTTGGACAAAACACAAACATGAAACACACACACTGCTAAGATTATGTCTTATCAAGTTTTTGTCCACTCATATTCTGCAAAGGGGAAAAGGCCTAGTTGACTACCAAGGGAGAGAACAGCAGGGGTGAGGACCTGTGTGACAACTGTATCAGAGCTGTAAATTACACTCTGCACTATCTGAGATTGTCTCTCTAGTTTTTCTATACATCACTTGCAAAACATTGCTTCACCTCGGTGAATAAACATGGAAAGTCGGATTTCCATGATTGCTGAAATATTTCCACTTTGGCCATGGAGGTCATTTCTTTTCAGACCTCTCCTCTTTGCCTTATTCTTTTTTACCACCAGTAAAAGAACCCTCAATCATATCCAGTATGAAATTTTGAGAAAAGCAAAATAATGCAATTTTGCATCTGTGACCATGTTTCCAAGAAAACTGTTTGCATCTGTCTTCCAGTAAGGAAGACAGAAACTAGTTCAGCCAATTTTGTTTTGTTTACTAGCCAAAGTGGCTGGTGGAAATCAAAAACCTACAAGCCAAAACTAAATTTCTACTAGTCTGTGGCTAGTTGTCGAGCCCTGTCAACCAGGAATTCTAAACCCAAATGGGTAAACTGCATCCCAATGGCTCTCCTTGTACTGTAGATAAATGGATACTTTTGTCTGTTTGTTACTTTTTTGGCCGGGTCCATATCAAGGTTTACTTGAGCAGGGCTTCCCTGATATTCTTACCAACTGCCTTTGAATACTGCGAGTGGTCAGGGGAATTAAATGTTCCCAAGGTTCAGCCAACCCGCAGCAGCTCTCTATTACTGCTGATATTTTATTGGTTATTTTCAATTCACTAGATTTATCAATTCCTGACCATGGTATGTTCTGGGCTGCCTGTAATTTTGTTTATTTTGGCTTTTTGAGATCTGCATCTAGTTTACGGTGCCCAATCTGGCCAGCTTTTTCAGTGCTCTCCTCTTGAATGTCCAAGACATTCCAGTCAATTTGGACACCAACCCATCATGCCTATGGATTAGATTAAAAGCGTCTAAGAAGATTGTTCACAAAGGCTGTTTCATCCACATCGATAGGGGCAACTATCCCCTCTGTGCTCTCCAATCTGTTATGGCCTCCCTGTGAGTTAGGGGGAAATCTGGATCAAAGGCCCCTTGTTCTTGTTCCAGGATGACCGCCCTCTGTCCCACACTGTGCTGACCAGCTGGATAAGACAGATTATGGTTAGGGCTGGGGATATCCTGGTAACTTTTCTAGCCACAGGTAGTCAAGGGGAGTGAGTTCCGGTGTCAATCAAAATAATTTATGTAATATATATATGTGACCTTCCATGGGAGAACAGGGGAAAAGGTGAAGTGCACAGGCATGCTAAAATGACGTGCTAAACAACAGGCAGTCTGTCAAATGATACACTGTCTTTGGAGCAGTGTGTCAGAAGGCACACGACATTAAAATTTTCCCGTTGTTACTATTGCACGGTAAAAATAGAAGTTGCGTGTCTCATTGAACAATGAAGTGTCAAACTCCGTACTGTGTGAAATCACACACCAGTGGGTCAAATGTCATGCATTTCAACTGTGCAAAATGACACGCTAGCTGTGTCAAAGAGCTAATGTTCAACGCACGGTTCTTTCATCTCAACAATCAGTAACATGTTTAGCTTGGCTGGCACCCGAGTTATGCAGCGATGGCCATAAAAGCAAACTTTGGAGCCAAACACATGCTCACAGATTTTCAGCGACTCCAGCCCTTTTCAATGAGACCAATGAGTATCCAACCTTCCAAGTTGCAACCATTTTAGCCGCCATGGTGACTAGAATTTTGGATTTGAAATGGAAGTCGCCAGCCAGGCGACTAAAATCAAGAGCTTGAGCGGGCTATCATCCAGAGTGAAAAAAAATGCTTTGAGTGTTATGAATTCGCTTGTAAAAATACATTCTTCTGCCACTTTAACCCACTGAAATTGATACTAAACAGTGATCCATCTAGAAAAAAGCAGTAGTGAGTCCAGGGACTCACACACAGGAGTGGGAGTCCCACACTCATCATTATATGAGTTGTATCTATGGATAACACATACAATTGAATGAGCCCCCAAGCAGACTTTGCAGTGCATATAATTTCCATTTTTCTTGTAGACCAGCCACAAATATATTTTGAGCCATGGCTCAAATAATCTTTGTTCCTTAGATTCACAGATTTTGCTTGTGCTGATTCTTCATTGTCTTCATTAGCTTTTGCATCATCCTTCTCTATTGCAGTTTCTGTATCTTGTTCTTGATGTTTACTCGCTTCGGGCCGTTTTGCAAATGAGAGCTGTGTTTGCCCCTCCAGGGGCTTAAGTTTTTTCTTTGGTCGCACATAATTGGAATAACAATGTCCGCAATATGAAAGCAAGCAAGAAGAGACAGAAAGCACGTGTATGGAATCAAAAACCCGGTGTTGACAAAATCTGGATCGAACCGGATCACGGATCAGATCACGGACTGGATCACGGACCGGATCACAGACTGGATCACGGACCGGATCACGGATCGGATCAGAGATCGGATCAAGGAAAAAAATTCAAAATTCAAAATTTTGTTGAGCAAATTACACTAGAGTGACTACTGTGAGCAGAAAGTTTTATTTAATTCAGGTGTGATATTATCAAGCCAACTGGGAGCTGGTCACAGATGAATTTTTTCAGGCTGTTGGGTTTTGATTGCGATGATCAATCATGTCTTCATATCTTTCTCCGCAGTTCAACTATATGATATTTTGCATATTCACTTGCACTCTTCACCATCTACGGGTATATTACGAACTCACAATGTGACCAACTCCCAGTTGGCTTGATAGCTCAGTTGGTAGAGCACTGTACCGGTATCGCAGAGGTCATGGGTTTGAGTCCCGTTCAGGCCTGAATTTTTTTTCAGGCTTTAATTTCATGACTGCTTAAGTTGTGTGTATAATTGCGATGATCAATCATGTCTTCATATCTTTCTCCGCAGTTCAGATAAATGATATTTCGTATATTCACTTGCATCAATGGTAAACTGTCATAAAAAGAGTCAGCATGGTAATAATAGGACGAACATATAAATCGAAACACAAAAACTAAAACCACTAAAAAAATTTAACACCTGATGATTTCAAACAATTTCCGTTTTTGAGACAAGTCTATACTTTTACAAGATGTGAGTTTAGAATACGATCTTTCGCACTGGAATAAAACGAAACAAACCATTTGTATTTCAAGGAAATATAGCTGTTTTACAGAAAAATTATAGGAATAACATCAATAGTGTGAACGATAACGCAACCTGAGAATAAACAACATTTTAGGAGTTACGTCATGATTTTTAGAGTCCTTTTAAGGGTTGTAAAGAGTTGCCTTTAAATAGAATAAAACCTTAAAATGATCTTGTTCTAGGATAAAAAACACTTAAGAGGCAAGAACAAATCAAAACGAAATGAGGATCGTTAAGGATGGCAAAGATTGATGAGGACTGCAAATGACGAACTTGAAAAACTAGGCTAGTTTTTACAAGGTGCGCAAATCATGACATAGCTCCTTTAAAGCAAGCCATGTCCATAAGTTTTTGTACGCAAGTTTTCTCATTAACTGTAACACAAACTGTAGTGCTCACATCTGACACGAAGATGTAGCCGAGAATTAGCTACTGATACGAACAACAATTTTAACAATGAGAATGGGAGGTTCAAGCAAGCTTCGAGCCAACTAACATTCAAATATAACTACATCTGCCTGTTCATTACAATTTAAATTTGTCGTAAATTAAGCGGTTATGTGGCTTTTTAAATGACCTCTTGTCATTCTCTGTAATTAACATGTCATTGTGTCAAATTCAGGATTCTTATTTTCATTTAACATATTTTAGTCTTCCACCTTTATTTTTTATTTATTATTATCTTATAAACGATTTGATTTTTTGGGGGATTTTTTTTTCTTTAAAACTTTGTTTTTTTTTGGCTGTGATCCGATCCATGATCTGATCCGTGATCCGGTCCATGATCTGATCTGTGATCCGGTCCGGTCCGGTCCAATCCTGGTTTTGTCGACGCCGTTGAAAACCATACACTTCAGTAAAATATTGCTGATCGTGAAAATTGAGCCTGCAATGACCAGAACGTAATGGCATTCGCTTTATGATCACGCGCTGCTTACTTTGATACGTATTTTAAAATTTTTCATAAATAGAGAAGAAAAGTCATCAAGTCATGATCGTAATAGAGAGAAGGTAATTTTTTTGCATCCAGTGGGATGTATCTGGGACTAAATTTGTGCATCTTTTAGGAAAATTAGGAGTCTGAGACGCAGCACGCGCAGGTAGATGGATCACTGCTAAAATAAAATGATATGTTTAATTCCAAGAACCCATTATAGGACAGAACAAATTTGCAGCAAGCAACGAACTTCGTTCCACTTGTCTGAATTAAGCATGTGATAATTTTACCTTTGACCATGAGACAACGCACGGGTACAGTTTCTGCATCTACATTGATTTCTAGTTTGGGTTTGTACCGTGAAACTGGAAAATGCTTCCAATACTTTGCACAACACCTTCGCAGCATTTTCGTACCAAACATGGCTATTTTTAATCGGGGCAGATTTTGATCACGTGCTACAATGTAGGTTACCACTTCTGAACTGCGAATGTGCATCAAGCAAGCAACAAAACAACGCTATAATTTGTAATAATTATTGTCAAGGTTCATCTCAACACTTGATTACTGATGTTCATAATTATTATAATAATAAACAAATGAAAAACGTATGTGTCTACCATGTATTTATTCACTTAGATTCATCCATTTGTACTGGGTGAAATGAGTTTCGTCATGTTAAAAGGCTCGAAAAGGTGGCTGTTGAGGGAACTGTATCTTAATGCACGCGTGCTATATTGCATGGGTGTTTTTTCGCACGCGTGTCTTAGCACATTAATCCTGTCAAACAGCTCACTGCTTTGGACAAAAGCGTGCAAAACAATATCTACTGTGACACTCTTTGTTTTACTTATTGCATTAACATATGCACATATCTGTGAGATAAGCGACACGCTTAGCATGCTGTGCCATGGCACGTGTGCCTGTGTGTTCACCTTTTTCTCTGCTTTCCCATGGAGGGTCACATACATGTATGAAACACGAGAGACTGTTACGTTGAGATATCCAAACACCGAAAAGAGAGTTGAAAATACAACTTACAGTGGAGTATTTTTATTGAAATTCTAGGTGTTTGAATAGCCGATGAAACACTGTCTCGAGTGTTTGATATATCTTCTCAATCAGTGGTGTGATGAATGCGGGTTTCACGAGTAATTACTTCAAAGTCTCTTGAGGTGTCTGTCAAGAGTGTCCTCTGAGCTCTTTTGTTTGTGTTAGTGGTTGAAATGCTAGCCCTCAAAATACGCCAAAACCAACTCTGCCGGGGCATCGAACTCCCAAGTGGACAGAACACTGAGAACTCACAGTTTGCAGATGATACAACCCTGATTCTTGAAGATACCACATCACTTAGAAATGCCATGAATATAGTTAATTCATTTGGAGTATTGTCCAGTTTGTAATTAAATGAAAAGAAAACAAAAGCCTTGTGGATTGGTGCTTTGAGAAAAAAATAAGATAGAGCCTTTCAAATTCCAGTGTCCAAAAGATCCCATAAAATTCCTTGGAACTTACCTTTCCCACAATGCAGCTGCCAACAACAACAGTAATTTTTATGTCAAAATAAGGAAAATGGAAACGAAACTTAATATATGGTGGTCATGGGACCTGACGCTCTTTGGAAGAACTATGCTAGCAAAATCTCTAGGTTTGTCTCAGCTAATCTATACTGCCTCCATGCTTTCTGTCCCAGAAACAGCGATACAACAAACCCAAAGTAAACTGTTTGCTTTCCTATGGAATAATAAGAGAGAGAAGATCAAGCGACAGGTTCTGTTCCGCCCCTTATCTAAGGGTGGGCTAAGCTTTCCCTGCTTCAGGACTGTTATAAAAGCGCTACGTCTCAGTTGGATAAGTAAAGATAAGTAAACTCTTAAATAACACTCGTGACACCTGGACGGCAATCCCTAATTACTACTTCGATAAACATGGCGGACTCCTTTTTCTTCTAAACTGTAATTACAGTGTCGAGAAATTAGACAGAAAAATCCCTCTCTTTTATTGAGAATTCCTTGATCACTTTCATAGCCTGCGAACAGACTCCCGATGAGGACGGAAAAATATTTTGGCCAGTGCGAAACGGAAAAATTCGGAGAGCAAAGCAATCGGGGTGGGGCAGGGGAGCCTGTAGACTTTGTTTTTGATGTGCCTATCCACCCTTGGTGATAAGCCTGTAACAAATCAGTCAATGAGGTAATTAGACCTGTCAAGAAGCTACATTTATGGTACTTGCAAACAGTTCTAATCGAGCTAATCAAATAGCCGGGCCGGGCGTCATAATATAGAGTGCAAGTAAGCAACATGTACATGGAATATTTCAAACTTAACTTTGTCCCTCCAGGGCCAATACTTAGAGAGCTTAAAACATATTTTGGAATACTGAAATGAGCCTAAAGAAATTATTAGCACATGATAGAAGCAACAAGCAGATAACAGCGGAAAGTCCGGAAACCATGCCTTTGACCTTTAAAATAAATTGCTATTGCTCTGCCAAACTGCTCCACTCCACTAACTTCTACTAAAAATTCCTTCTCGTAACAGAGCATAAAGTACCCTTCAGAATAATCACTTGTGAAATAACGAGAGGTCGAGAGACCGAAACTTAACAAAGAACGGCAAATGTGCTATTGTAGCGAACCGTGGGAGTCGTGTAATTTTACAAAGATCTGTCAAATATGTATTTCAAAGATGTCAACAATCAGCGATTTAACCAATCATATCATGATACCAGGAGCTGGTATCACAGAATGGCAGCATCAATAGAATGTCTACAGGCTCCCTTGCTTTGTTCAGGCTCACCGGGAGCCTGTTCACAGGCTTTCACTTTCAAGAACTGCGTAGCAATTACGAAGATCCCTTGAAACGCGAATTCATTTTGTGGAACAACAGAGATATAATTATAGAAAACAAATTGGTCTTTTGGAAGGCCTGGCGTGATAGTAATGTTCTTTTTGTGCAAAACTTGCTGAACAATCAAGGTAATTATCTTTTACCACAAGAATTCAGCGATAAATATAACATCAAAGTTAACTTTCTGCAATACTACCAAATCACCTCAGCTATTCCCCCTTATCTCAAAAGTTACACATCAGTTCATACGGACCTTGGGGATCTGAATTCAATTTGCGAAAACGTTGATTCCCAACTATCTAAAGATATCACTCTCAATTTAAAGAAAACTTTCTGCAAGCAGTTATAAACTTTTTGTAGAGGAAATCAAAACAGAACCTACTGCGATTAAATCATGGCGGAAAAATTGTCCTGAAGTTGCTGACAATTGGGTGAACGGTATCCAAAACAATTATAAAATCAGTCGGGATAATAAGTTAAGACAATTCTATTTCAAGTTGTTGCACAGAATACTAGTCACTAATAAAGAACTTCATTGATTTGGAATAACTGACTGTGTCAAATGTGTTCTGTGCGGTGAAAATGACTCCATTGAACATGCATTCTTTGATTGTCAATAATCTCTCTTGACATTATGAGATGAGTCTCTTCAATGGTTCAATAGTTAACACCAAATCAATGTCAGCCTAACCTCGCTACAATGCTTTCTCAATTTACCAACACCAAACACCAATCTTTCTGATAACCAAACAAAGGATTTGCGTCTTCTTCTGTTATATGCAAAGCAAT
>Ga0099808_1253579_pt1 | contig 10904 bp, 2 predicted proteins | sample OrbTnscriptome_2_FD_81140 | JGI IMG/M metagenome (GOLD analysis project Ga0099808, IMG submission 81140) | Coral microbial communities from Puerto Morelos, Mexico - Orbicella T R B metatranscriptome (Eukaryote Community Metatranscriptome) | ecosystem: Host-associated > Invertebrates > Cnidaria >...
TCGTCTGTGGTTACGTTGAATATTCGGTCCTCAACAGTGCCTAGGTATTCGTAGTCAGAAGCCCAAGTCATTTTACATGAGGAAGTGTTGATAACCAAGTCCATATCTCTGTCGAAGTACACTGCCAAAAAGAAAAGAAAAAAAAGAAAACAATAACAAAGAAAGACGCCTGTTGTAAACAATCATTTATTTTTATTATTATTTTTCTCAATAATATAGCACGGGTTACATTGCACACAGAACATACATTATTATTCTTCTGGAGCCTGATTCGAGCCCTATCCGAATGTTTTTCTTTCTGCTGGGTAAGACGCTTAACTATTTTTTATTCATTTATAACTTAATGGTCCAAAGTAATACAAAAACTACATAAAATACTATACAAGAAAAAAATTACAGAGAGGTTGCATAAGGATGGTCAGCAAAAGAGACTTTAATCTCCATACAAGTCAGACCACCTTAAAGGAGAAAAACGCCAAAAAACCTCGAGGCAAAAGCATCAACAACAACTAAATTAATCGTTTCTTTCACGATGCCTCTCTCCATCTTGTCAACGAATCTGACAGAAATGCTAGGGCCGAAGAGAGAGGGGGGGATGTTAACGGCGATGGAAAATACTAGTCAACTCGGCTGCCCCAAGCTCACTATTCGCTCTTAGTATAAATCTACTAGCGTTCTATCACGAATGCCGTTCTCTTATTGGCTACGCTACTCACTATCTACTCTGTGATAGATAGTGAGTAGCCAAGCAGTGTGCGGTTGTCAACAAAATGACAGCTGTTTCTTTTCTTTCTTCTTGTGAAGTGGATTTAAACAACGCTTTGAACGACAAGTAGATCTATACTAATTTAAAGCAATTAGATTACTTGATCTCGATTTCTATGCCTGATAGAAATCTCGAGCTCATTTAGTCTAATTGTTAAGTAGTTTGAGAGAAGTTGGCAGTTTGTGTAGAACTAGGTGACAAGTGACCCAATATATATTTTTTAATTATACTTCTCTACGTCAGTTCTTGTCTTAAATCGATACGTGATAGGTGACTCGGGTTAAGCGCTCGTCAACTGACGAAGCAGGGCCCTCGTCAACTGTCACGCGTAAATAGATATCTTGAACGCATAATCTTTACCTTAATCTTTACCCTGGTCAATTGAATTTTCGTCACAATCTTTAATCGCCTTTCCTAAAGATAAATTTCCCGCAAGACCCATAAGCTCGACTTTCGATTGCTTCGTAAACATTGAATAGAATGGGCTAATGCAAAAAACAGCGCACGCGCTGAGCCTTGAAACCATTCCCCGAACAATATACAGCAAAAGAGTAAATTACTGTGCATCTGCTGAGACTGAATGATATAATAAGCCTGCCATAAATTTTTCGGGGGATTGACAGCTTATCTCGCTTTCAATACCCCTCTATAACTATTATCAGCAATTTATATCTTTGTTTCCATCGCTTCCAGAGATTGCTCGACATATGGAAAAGAGATTTTTGTCAGATAATGTTCTATTTGTGTAGAGAGGTCATCAAACTACTTAGTGACCATCATATCAATATAATCTGATAGCGTGTAAAAATTCAATTAGTATAGGTAATCGTATGAATGCGAGATTTACACCACGAGTGACATAAAATTGTCTCCGAAATTTTACCAACGCGCGCTTGTTAATTTGTACTGCAAATCAAAAATTAACGCTAAATTGGCCTGCTCTCAGCCAATCACAGTAAGGTAATTTTCTTAGTCATTTACAGAAGCTATTGGCTTTTTACTTAGCGGACTGGAGAACTCTCGAGTAACACTGACTTCTACCCTTTTTCATATCCACCTTGTTTTAGCTAAATTGACTTTCCGAAACGTTACGGAATCCTGCGTTTATTAATTTCTCTCACTGCTGAATACAAAGAAAATAAAAAAGAGAAAATCCGCACGCATTACCCCAAGAGAAACCTGCTAAAACTTGCGTACTACATACGGATTTTTGTAGACGGCCCTTAAATTTGGTAGCGAGGAAAAATAAACTAAAGAAACTCTAATGAAGTCAGTACACTGGAGTTACCAGATTCACTGAGCGTAATTACACAGTATTTATCTAACAACAGAAATCCCGAACTTTTCTACACGGGCATTAGAAAAACGATTTTCGGTTATAATCGAACTGAAACTTTGAAACATTATTATATGGACATTTTCGGTGGCGTAAAAGACGTAAATAAGTAGTCTTTAGTTCTGGTTCAGGAATAACGGTACCTGACCCAATTGCACCAAGATATTTTGACGATAGCCTTTGGCGGCTTCAGGGATCGGGTTCATTTTTGTCATAGCTGACTTCTTCTGAGAAAAGAAACATTGATCTTCTGCCAATATCTATCAAACAATGAGAATTCATTTCCATGTACGCATCAGTCATACCGGCCGGTGCTAGCACAATAAATATCTAGACTACTAAAACGTCCGTAACATAACCATTTCATCTGTTGTACAGAGTAACCGAAATCGTATTTCTTATTATAGTAATAAATAAAAAGCTTATACTAAAAGTTGCAACTAGAAGTATATTGTCTTGATTTACCGGTAGATGCTTGGTCGAGAGCTCAAATTCAGAGAAATTTCCGATGATTGGTAAGGAGAAGAAATAAAAAACCGGGGGGATACTCCGTTATATGGACTATATAGGTATGTGCGGCCCTAAAGGGTATGGTTTTCGAAACGTCTCAAACGTTTCAAACGTTTTATGACCATTTTTATGACCATTTTTATGACTAGTGGTCATAAATAGGGTATTGATTTTGGCCATTTTGGTCTCAAATAGGGTATGGTTTTTGCACTCCGCAATGTAGTCTTGAATTCGGTATGCTTTTTAGAAGAAGCTACTTTTTCAGCATTATCGATAAAACCATCAACGAGAGCCCTTCATTATGCCTTTAACATCGGTCTGAATTAGAAAACTAATTTTAAGACAGGTCTGAAACAGGATATTGATTTAAGGGTCAGGTCTTAAAAAGGGCATCAAATTTTTGGTCTAGTCATAAATAGGTAGGAAAATCACAGATTTTGGCCTTAGGGGGTAGGGGTTTTGGGAAGTGGGCTGCACATTCCCACCCGATTTTACTGAGATCGAGAGTACCCATCCCCGGGTCAAAAATCTCGCAAAATCAAGTCACGAGTGCATAAATTGCTGGACGGTTTCATTCAAAGGAGATCGAGCTTAATGAACAGACATTTTAGACTTACATCATGCTGAGAAATAGAGTTCCTTATTGAAACCGGCCGCCAAATTCACATCACATGAACTACGTTTTCGCCAAAATCACACATCACACAGGTTTACAAAGCAATCGCTCCTTGTTTTAAAAGTTCCAAATTGCTATTCTGAATGTTGGGGCTAATCAGTTTCTGCGCCACAGCGCAAATTCTCGAGGTTTAAAGAATGTGTTGAAATGATAACCTCACATGGAAAAATAATACTTACTTAACATAAGATCCCAGCTCCAGATGCATCCAACATAGCCCAACGTCAGGGCAACGAGAAAGAAACCATTACGCAGCATGTTTTATGGTGGAAATCCTCAAGATTCGACTCTTATCATGCGTTCATGCAGTCGTAATTCAGAAAAATACGTTTTGACAACACCTAGACACTGTGGTCTGGGAGGTCGATGACATTCACTTGTCGCTAACGGGGTGCAAATCGTGTATTTGTTTTATCTTTTGACGCACTTTTTGACTGTTCAACCACACGCGCTAACCTCGGGCGTCCTGCTATCAACATGTGCAGTCACGTGGTATTAAGATCGAATTCTTGAAGAGCTTCCAGCTAGGTTTGCATACATACGACCAAATCCTAAGACTACGGAACAAAACTCCTTGATTTATTGATCTAAATCTCTCAAAGTGTTTCCAATATCTGGCAGCAGTGTAAAATCTGAATAGCAAAACCACAATCAGTCTCAAACATCTCGCGGCACATTAGAAGATACGCCATGCTGTGCAAGGGCTTCTAGGCGAGATCGAAGTTCGCTGGCTTGTTTCGATCATTCTCGGCTCGACATGTCAACAGTACGTTTATAATTCTACCTCTCCTACTTCAAACATTCTTGGCTGTAAAATCACATAGAGGAGAAGAAGCATACTGAAAAGAATGCTGAGTTCCAAAGATCCTATCGTTTGCACATGACAGACAAAAAAGTGGAACGAGAAGATTCACTGACGGGCTGAATTCATCTGCGAACTTTTCCATTGATCATGCACGGGTCACGTGTTAAATGAAGTTGCCTTTCGATAAATTTTACCAGCATGAACAACGGAAACGATGTGATAAAGATTGAAAGACAATAATGGGAGGCCACGAATCCACAGACAGCGTACTGCAATGTATGAGCGGTACTTACGATATCATCTCGGTATTTTTTGTGTTAAGACCCCGCTAAACCAGGAAAAATTGTTGCGGAGACATTGTAGCGGAGGCAAATGTTTCTAGGCTTAATCGTGCGGGAAACATATGTTGCGGAAACAAATTTTGCTGCTCAGAGACACCTAAAAGTTTTTGCCTCAGTTGAAAACATTTTTGTATCCCGGACACAAATTTTGCTTTCGAAAGATATGTTTCGCAATTTCGCCACCAGTGCTCCTCATTAAAAACTGTTTCCCAGAAATGGTGCGCGTCGGAACAAAAGCTGACGGCGAAGTAGAAGAAGAAGAGCCACAAGCAGGTCATGGAAAAGGGAAAGGGAAAAAAAGGAAAGGAATTGGAAGGACGAGGAGATAGAGTTACTCATTACCTTGTATGAAAACAGAGCCTGTTCGTGGGATGTAGCTCATGAAGATTTCATGAACAGGGACAAAAGGGAAGTGGCTTATAGTCAAAATGATGTGCAGATGTCAGAGAAATATCGTATCACAAAAGTATTACAAAAGCAAATCGACGAAAATGTGCAAAAATTCTTTCCCAGACTTCTTCGGGAGTCAGTTTAATATAATGGACATACGTGACCCTTTGTTTTCCGAGACAATGTGTCCACGTTTAGGCGCCGGGGCAGCAAAACATTTTGCTTGCTTCCCGCTAATTTAGCCACCCCAGAAGCATAACAAGACGAAATGCTTCCTAGTTTAGCATGTAGGCATTTACCTCCAGTAATCACTAAAAATGGATTATCGGGGAGAAAAATATTTGGCTTTTACTGTGCACGTGAAGGATACGGGGTATTTCGTTCACCTTCACTTAATAATAGAATAAGTTCCTGGTAAAAGATAAGCTACGGGCGCATTGAATGCGCCCGTAGCTCATTTGCATAAGTAACTTGACGTCGTTGCTTGGCACCTAGACTTAACACAAGTCGACCTATTCTTAATCCTTGACTTATTTATCTTCCTCGAGTAGCGAGAGGGTAATCTTTGAGCGACGAAGTCGCGAGGGTGAGCGCGAGCGACGTAAGTCGCGAGTGGTCGACTTATTTCACTTGCGCGAATGTGAATCAGAGCGTAAATTTTTGGCGCGAAAAACATGATTGACATTTCTCACTTTTCATGTGCTCCGCGCGCGATCGTCCCGAAAGGAGAAAATGATTTTCATCAAAACGTTTACGAGTGTACGAGTACTGTTCCCTGACTCAAATAAATTTATTTGTGTACAGCGCAGTATGTAGTCAGCAACTGACAAACGGCAAAAGCTGTCCCACTGAGTAATAACTCCTGAAAAGACAAAACCGTGTTTAAACCGATCGAGAATTATTTTAGTCTAGATTAACCAGCTATCGAACAGAGAGCTGCCTGACAAATGCTATAAACTTATGTAGATCTAGCTTGTAGCGACAAGAATCTGAATTAACTAAAGAAGGCGAAATAAGTCGGGAGAACTTTAATTCTGTAAAGCTCTCTTGATTAAATAACATTGAGAATCGAAGTCGCAACGAACGGCAGAGAAAAAGCGCTGTTCCCAAAATGTCCTTCATCGATCGACGACTCAGGGGCACCCAACGAATGGTTTCGGTAAATTATCTGTTCGGAAGTCCTTTAATCGCCTCTGATTTTCTGAAGAGAATTGCCTCCTTGAACTTTCGTGATATGAGAAATTTAATGTCTGTTGTTTTCGGATCGTAAAAAAAATGTTGTTTTGGGTACCGAAAAAAGGTCAGCTATCATTTTCGGAAAGGCGATAAGACCTAAGGTTTTCGGGGAATGGACAAAAAAGCCCTAATAAATTCGACAATACCCAAGTTCCCCTAGAATAACCGAACAGATAAAAATTTTTTAGCGCAAGCTAAAATTAACCTGCAGAGCTTTAAAAGTACTCCAGATAGCCTAAAACAGCGTTTAAAAGCATTTGAGAGAAAACGGTCGTTGGGTGCCCCTGACGACTGCTTTCAACACCGTTAAACGGCCGAGGCAAAGTTGCTGCGATGCCCTTTCTTTGTAGAGAAGAAACTTGGTCATTTATTAAAGCAACTAAAAGTGCAACAATTACACAAACTGCAAGAACGGCTCTGTTCTTCTTCGAAAGGTCCAAACTTAATTAATTCTCTCAAACGATCCGGATCACGCAAGAGCTCAGATCGCGTCCGTGCGTAAAACAAACACGTATTGGTCGGATAAATAGCCTTCCACTGCTTTTCTCTGTCCTTCTTTCAAAGTCTTGCAATTAAGTTGGATAGACCATATTCAATTGCTTTCATAAAATTCATATCCTTAAATATATCCCAGAACAAAAGCTAAATGAAAAAGATTTTTGAACTCAGCATACATTTGCTCTGCGAGTTGTGTCGTTGATCGCGCGCGACGTCATGACGTATAGTCAGTACTTGTTTGTTTATTGTTTAATGTGTATTTACGTAAAATTGGCGCGCTGCAAGTGGGAAAAGTCCTTTCCAACGGCGAAACCAACAGGCCAGGGAAGAATTATTGGAAAGGACTTTTAGAAAGTCTACTTGGCACCTTGCAGATCAAGAGAAGGGCTGAGGTGTTATTTTAATTACATTGTAGGTGACATTGAGGATTACAACTCATTGCGGGGGAGGAAAAGTAAGTTTAGCTTCTCCTTCCCCACGTCGACAGACGATTACAATTCAAGAAGAAAATAATTTCTGGTTGCTAATAAAGCTGGCGGTAATTTTTCGCGGGAACGCAAACTATGTGACGCGAAGGTCTAACATCTTTCCGGAAAGCGGCGCTTAAAAAGAAGAGCGCTGCAAATAATCATTGCAACAGCAACCCAAGTCTAAAGAATTTATCTTACAATTTCCCAACTAGTTATCTTCATAGCGAGAAACCGGAACTAGTAGTTAATGTTTAGTGCTTTTACAGTGAAGCAAACTGTCTTCGCATCTCTCCATCAGGTCACAAAGCTCAGTGAATTTTCGGTAGCTCAGATAGTGCTTGATGTTGGATAAAACGTAAAAGATCAAACACTAGAATGTACAAAACACTAATTTTTTATAGGTCCACTGCACTCTTAGCGGTTTATAAACACAACAATGTCTTCGCATTCTTTAGATATATGAGTACAAACTCTACAGGAAGTAAAGGGCTGCCGAAAACAATGGCTAATTGCTTTCGTCCCTGACAATCGACAATAGAATACGCGGAATTTCTTTAATGGCCAGTCGCTCGTCGGGCGAATTTTTCAAAGCCCTTTTTACCACGACGATGTTCACAAACAACATTCCCTGTACCTTTTGGGCAAGAAATGCTGGAGACTATATTGCTTTTCGCAGATGGTTTTCCGGATTCCAGCCCAAACTGAGTAGCCGCCTTTGTAGAGTGTTTTAAATGCGCAGATTCAGGACCGGGATTTTTTGCTTGAAATAAATGCGACACTTTTCCCTCGTTTCTCCATAACAGCACTGTCCGTTTTCAGATCATTAATTGTGTATCATCAACGCATGCCACAACGAATCACGTGCCACTCTTGTTTTCCACTAACATTCTTTGTTTTTGCCCGCTTTGTTTTCGGAAAACAATTTTTTATGCTCTGGTTATCTGCACATTAAACACCGTTACATTCCCAGCAAATGAAAAGTATCTACCTTTCTGGGTACCTTCTGAGATCAATCGCCAGCGTTTCTCCCCTGCGCGAAAGTTAATAAGTCAAAGCGAATTATTCCAGCTACCGGCCAACGACTATACCCTGCGCGATCACTGTTCTACGACGAAATGACGAGCTCAAGCTATGCCGACACGAGGTCAAAATGGAGCCAAGAAGAACGTCAGCGGGCTGCAGAGCCCTCTGGGTATCCAAAATCCCACATCCAGGCAGCCATTGTGGGCAGAATGTACCAGAGAGTAACAATATGAGTTAACATGATGGCGTGACTATTAGATTGTAACCTCGGGTATCTTCTACCCACGATTGTTACAAAGTTAATATGGCGTGACTGTTAGATTGTAACCTCAGGTGTCTTCTACCCACGATTGTTACAAAATTAATATGGTGGCCTGGCCATTAGATTGTTACTCTCTGGTACATTCTGCCCACAATGGCTTCCCGAATATGGGACCTTCGACAATCAGAAGGCCCTACACTTCGCCGACGTTCCTCCCGGCCTCACTCTTGACCCAATGTCAGCACAACCTGAACTTGCGCCATTTCGTCCCCGGACAGCGACCGCGCAGGATAGAGTCGCTGGCCAAGTAGCTTTGGTCGAATAATTCGCTTCGACTTATTGAATATCCACGGTCCACGGCCCACGGGTTGAGGCAACCAAAAAGTCGCATTTTCGGCTCAATACATTTGTCTCTGGTCAGGTTCATGTCAACAGCACTTGAATTCGAAAAGACGATTCCTGTTAAACTCCTTCGGAAAGATGCGAAATAAAGCGTTATCTCTGTAATTTCGAAACGTTGAGCCAAATCTTCTTCGTTCAAAACCTACCAATTTTTAATTCAGTCAAGTCGACGTGTGTTGTACACTTGAAACGGAATGATGACTGCACTGCGCGGAACACTCGATCGAAATGCCGCGCGAAAAAGTGGCGCGCTTATCAATTGATAGTTAATATATCGGTGGCTAATATTACACCAGTAATTGTCCAAAATAATTAAACAACCTGTGGTTAATCGATCCCGACTAAACGAATATTCACTGAACATACTTGTTTGTGTTATTGTTTTATATTTCTGTTTTCAAGTAGCAAGAAAGAGTATTTAAGAAAATTGGCGGAAAAGCCAATGTTACTTGTTTAATTATCGGTTCCCAGTCGCGTTGATGTTATCGAATTATTTCACAAAGAAGGTGTTTTGATAATCTGGGCGGTTTTAATTTCGGGGTAAAAAGTGTAGCTGGCGGTTTAGCTGGGGTAGAGTCCGCGATCGAGCAAGTTGACGGATCATGCTCTTTTAGGTTCTCTACCCCAACCAACTAACTAAACCACCAGCTACGCAGGCTACACTGAATGCGACTCCTCGGTGGTGGCTCACGTTTCCATTCAGTTGATTTTAATTAATCAGATGTTACACCAGCCTTCACTTGACCGCTTCGGTTTCCGAACAGCCTTCTATAAAAAGATAGACACATTATACTGAATTTCTGTAATCTCGACCCAGGTTCTAGATTCAGTGTTTAAGAAAGCCTTACCCAGCCGCGATGTTTAGTGTTTAAAACTTCATTACAGACGTCGGTTCGCATTTTTGAAGGAAGCGCGGTGAATTTCTGAGGAGGGATGCATTCCTCTAGACTTTATACTGAAAGGCATGCTGAATTGTTGGGGATGGGTGCAGCGACAACAAAGGCAAGCCTAGGAAGGAGAGACGTGCGAGCTACGCGCGAGGAAGGACGCTCTCCTCGTGATCATGCGTGCGCTTTGAACTCGCACGCACGAAATATCATTCATGAGCGCGCACCGCGATCCAGTGGTGGAGTGATACGCTTTTCCTTCAGAGCGTCTTCTTCAACAGAGTTTACAATTCTATCGGTGGTTAATCACTAGCGATGCATTAGTACGTAATCCAGAGACACTTCAAATATTATAGAAATCAAGATAAAGGCAGCGCGGAATTTACCGTTACACCCTTAGCCATTTTGACAACCGTATAAATAAGACATGTCAATCAGCTTTTTACTCATTATATAATATCAGGCGTATTAGAAAGTAGCTTCCCTTGTGCAAAGACTTTAGTACAAGCTCTAGTTATTAGCAGGGTTGACTACTGTAATGCCATATTATATGGTTTACCAGCCATCCATATTCGTAAGTTACAACGCGTTCAAAACGCCGCCGCCAGGCTACTGGCAAACACCCCACGCTATTCGCAACTGAATCACACCTGTGATGATAGATCTTCATTGGCTGCCCGTTAAATTTAGGATTATTAATGACTTTTAAGGCTATACACCACCTAGCGCCAGTTTATCTCAGAGATCTGTTATCTCTTAAAGAACATCTAATATACGATTGACGATCTAATGATACCGATATGTTAGCTCGGCCTGCAATAAAATCTGCGAAAACAACCAGTGACAGAGCTTTCTCTGTGGCCGCACCAGCTCTGTAGAATACTTTGCCACCTAGCCCCAGGGCAGTGGACAATATTAATACTTTTAAGAGAGAACTGAAAGCACACCTTTTTAAGCAAGCGTATTTTTCTTAGATTTAATTTGTTTCAGATTTTTGTAACGCGCATCAGATCATATATTTTAATGAATTTTGCGCTATACAAGTAATAAGATGATGATGATTATTATTATCATTAGTATTAGTATATCATCATTATCATTGTCATTATCATTATCATTATCATTATCATTATCATTATCATTATTATCATCTTAGTAGAATTCACAATCCGATATCAATTATACTCACCAGCGACTTGCTCCAACCCTTCCTCGCCATCCTGTATTCCGAGTCCAGGCCGCGTACTGATTGTACTGTTGGCTATATAGTTTGTATTATCAGTGAGCGAAAACACTTGGATA
>Ga0099808_1184099_pt1 | contig 10886 bp, 8 predicted proteins | sample OrbTnscriptome_2_FD_81140 | JGI IMG/M metagenome (GOLD analysis project Ga0099808, IMG submission 81140) | Coral microbial communities from Puerto Morelos, Mexico - Orbicella T R B metatranscriptome (Eukaryote Community Metatranscriptome) | ecosystem: Host-associated > Invertebrates > Cnidaria >...
CAGAGAAACCCTTTTACCTTTTGTTTCCATATTTTCTTCAGTACCACACTCATCCATAACATGCCCCTGAATCTTTTGTTTACTCTCTTCCACAGGTTCAGCAACACTTTCCACATCCTGCAAATAGCAAGCATGATTATTTTTTAATTGGTGACTTTCCCTAATGGTCATAGATTCAAGATGTACTGTGTACATTAAACAGGGTTTGAAATTGAAAATGACTGGTCATCAATAGGACCAAAAAGCTTGTATTGGTGACCAGAATTTCGCACCTGGTTGCCAGCAGGCGACAAATCTTTGGTCCCCAAGTGCCTTTTTACATGGAGATTACGTAAGCAATCTATAGGGTTTTAGCTGTGGTGCAGATTATGCAAATGATATGCAAAATTGTAAATCTATTATGTTTGAGGAGGAGCAATTAGCTGCCCATGGAGTCAGTAATTTACTGCACATTCTCACAATAAAAAATAAGTCGTCCACATTTGAAGTCAGAAGAAGAGTTGAGTGCATGTATTACTGATGTTTTAACAAAGTTCCAGTCTATTTCTGGTTAAATGGAACAGGAAATAGCAATTGAAAGTATGTTAATGAATCAAGACATACTTGTTGTGTTGCTGACTGCATATGGGAAGAGTTAAATATTACAAACATACATGATTGCAAGCCAGCAACATAACAACACAAAGGAGTTTGTCTGTTTATCAGCATCACTAAAGACCAGACTGCCAAAGCAAGATCACTTGGAATCAAGTGTATGTCCTTGCTAGACATAAACTTTGATGGTTTTTCTTTGGCAAAACTTTACCAACAACGGATATCGCGTCTGCATGTTGTTATGAGAAAGATTTACAATTTTCCCGGAAATCTGAGCTGCCAAAGTTCATACTTCTGGTGAAAATTAGTTGGCTTATTTTTTTCTGCGGTTCGCGGGTGGGAATGAAAAATTTGCAGAGATCAGAGCCGCGCACTTGTGCTCCAACGTGAGCCTGCTCACAACTGTGGGTGTGGAATCCACCGCAAGAAAAACCTGAACTTGAGGACAAACTCTCCATGCTATGCAAATAACAGTGAAGAAACATAAGTCGCATTGGAAGAAGAATCCCAGATAGTGAGAGCAGGAGAACTAGCTAGAACTTTTTCGAACTGAAATCCAATCCAAGCATTAAAATTTCATCCCCAGACAAAAATTTTTGCGCTTCTTCAAGCTGATACACTTTGGCACTTGAATAGGCTGATGAGCTATCTTATCGCAAAGTCACACAACAGTTGTTGAGAGAGAAAAACAAGCCACATAAGCATCAGACCGTGTGAAAATATTTATTGTGCCGCAAAAGAATATCCTGAAATGATACAACCTTTCTTGATTACCAGGATGTTCTTCGGGCCTTCAAGGAGCAGGAAAAGACGCTACAGAGGCAGCTTAAAACACAAAAAGAAGGGAAGTTCAAATGAGGATTGATTCCATGAACATTCTAGTAGAAGAACTGCCTCCTGTAGGAGAGGGAAAAGCATTTGTGGTGACTGCCATCATCGAGGTCATCGCAACTCTGCACTGAAACCATGCTCCTTAATGAAATGCAACAAGAACACGTATTGCGGAATAAAGGAAAGACACCACAAATATTTCAGCCAGTTGACTGCACCTAAATTAGTGTGAAGAGATGCTGTCGATCAACTTGAAGGTCAATTGAAGTCCATGGAACAGTTCTCTACGAGCAGCAAATACCAGTTCATCAAAAGTGTAACATCACGAATGTACCAAGCTGAAAATCATACAAAGCAAACAAAGCTAAGTTGATGAGAGATGTACAGCTGCTAAAAGTGTCTTGAGGGAAAATCCTCCCTGTAACGACAAATGACAGTGAAGAAATTAAAAACTTGATTTTGAGATGCAAGAGATCCAAGCAAATTCATGACGACGATTGTCCAAAAAGAATGAGTCCACATCAGTTCTCTTAGCAGAGTTCACATCCCTCATTAACTTAACTTAAGGTGGCTCAATAGGGTAATGATTTATCATGTTCCACACGCTAGTGTTTTTGCATTCATTTTAACGCCAAGTCCTCTCAAACTTATTAAAGTGATTCATTAGTATTGCATTGCGCATCCCTACCACACACAATTTTAGAGTCATTAGTGCACGCACATGAGCGAGTGCGCGAAATAGTTAGTTAGTTCTTTGCAGCTCCCATTTGCAAAGAGAAAGAATTGTTTTGTTTATATTCAAAATAGAAAGTCTAGACCTTAGTGCTAATTTGCTGACATCACAGTGCACAATTAATTTTATTTGTAAAACTGAAACGGGTGTGAATTTTACATGAGAAACAATCGGCAAGGAAGCCTATTCCAATAAAAAAAAGAAAGAAAAAAAGACGATAAAATGGGTACAGTTCGAAAAGTTTAAATTTACCTTACGAAAAGTTTAAATTTACCTTTAAAATTTTTACCAATTATTTTCCATTCCACTATACTACACTCCACACCACACCATCCCATCCCCTTAAACAATAATTTTTACTTGCTAAAATGAAACTACTTTTTATACAAAGCATTTCTACAAAAACATTTTGCATGAAAAGGTAATGGATAACAAATGGATGATAAACATTACTGTTTTCTTCTATGTAATGTAACAAACTATTCACAACACTCTCAATGATACACCAAGATAAAATATGACGCAATAAATTAATGTACCCCCGCTTCTGCACAGGGGAAGGGGGTGCTTCCTCACAAAATTTTAAACTCAGGGTGCCTTTAAGTTTATTCCAGTGCATTTTTTGCACCCATAACTGATTTTGTTGAATGCCACTGTACACTTATTAACAAGGGTTAGTGTCGAAAAACTTTGTGAAATTAATTGCATTTAAAGTTTTAGCATCTGATGTACTTGGTATATGAGACCCTTTCCATGTCTGGTGCATCTAACAAAAGCAATGAGCTGATGTGTCTATTCTTACTGTTGATTCTTTACCCCTAAAGTTTACAAAATGGATACATTTTCCTTGAATTCAGTTTTACAGAAAACACTTGGTTTCGACCCCCTCAACCCCCAAGTTCATTTGTGCTTTCGTAATGAAAGAGAGCTGCAGATGAATCAATGGAATTAATATAATATTTCCATGAGGCAACTTCTGTTGATATCTTTCCTTTTACATAAATAAAGTATCACAACAAAGTCCGTGGTCTCATTTCATTTCCTCATTGGTTCGCTGCTACCCTGGGTGCCAGACGCAGGTTCCGGTGTCGGTCATGTCTCTATTGAGACCTGTGCGAAAAACCTCTGGAGGCAATGCCAAGCCAGTTAATATCTGTCTATTCCAGAATCTGGACTGGAAAGCTGATTGGCTCCTAACGACTTCCCAAGGGTTTTCTAATCTAACAGACACAGTGATTGGTTTCTAAGAATGGAGAATGTGAGCCTGTAAAATGTTGCCAATAATCTGCTTGTCACTTGGTGACGTGATGATCGAGATGGCTCATTTTGAGGTTGATTTTTTTGTGCACTGAAAGGTTTGTGAAATATCAAGATCTGGACAAAGCCATAACAAAAGTTCCTCAAAACATTCGACGGTGTTGACAATTTAAGCACCAATTGAAGGGGTGAGTGCAAAACCATGCTAAGTGGCGATTTGGGTGAAAAAAAAAATTTTCGAGAAAGGGCTTGAATTCTGCATGTGGTCCTCAATGTAATAGAAAAACGCAGCCCTGTATTTTTGTCGCTGGTTTTTGCTTTGTTTTCGAGTTATATTGTATGCAAAAATACTTGGCTTTTCCTAGCCATGTCTTTAGGAGTTTATTTGATGAACAGCAAACAGGCAGACTGTTTATAGTGTATGAAGTCAAAATCAAATCTCACAGCATATATAGAGCGGAAATCCGGGAACAGATTGTTTACATCAGTTATTGTGACATGAACACAACACGTGAATCGATCGAGCGTCAAATGAAATACATCAAACAAAAAAGAGATGTGCCGCATTAGAGCTCTGTCAACTAATATCTTAAGCATTGTGTTAAAGTACCTTGTATGCCTGCCTGGTAGTTGAGAGGCATCATAAAGTCTCAATAAACCTGTAAGTCATCAGCACATTTTAAAGAATCAAAATGTGTTCTGAAACTTTGAAGGCAGTTGATATACTGTATATCATGTTATCGGCGTTCTAAGTCAGATCGAGCCAGGCAGCAAAGTCCAAGAGCAGTTCTTGCCCAAGAAAAATACCCTCTGGTGAGTTGTGGCCCAATTGCCAAGTGTTGCTAGCGTCAAAGTTTGGAAAGCGAGAACTGGTTTTAGACTTAAAAAAGTTGTCTTGTATCAACCGCCATGTTTTACCGCGCACGAGATGTAGACCCTTCCCGGCATGCATTATGATCACATTCTGCGGACATTTCTCGAACTGGTAACTAGATTGTTTAAACATTATAATTGTAACATACATCTGTGATCCAGGTTGCATTGACTTTATTTCAAATTGACATGATTTGTGGTGTTTTGAGCTTCTGAGATCAGCAGACATGCAGATGTATGGAGACCCGCATGCTGCGCAGAAGGGTTAATCTGTCAGCCTTATTTATAAAGCGTTTTCACGTGAAGTCATCAAATTCTTAAATCCAAAACTAAACAGCCACCAAAGTTGTTATCCTCATCAGGCATAAGAGGTACCAGCGCATTTTGAACTTCGAAGTCATGGCGGTTTGTGACATAAAGCTACCATCACGTTTGTCAAAAACTATGTATTTATCTCGTGATTTTTAGCCATTTAAGATGTTGCCGTATTTGGAAAAGTGGTTATTGAAATTTTTTTTTTTTATTTACACCTTTTTTGACCTGAAATCAGCATTTTTGAGCTTATACGTTGTGTGAAATTACCATTTTCAGGAGCCCATCATGGGCTCCTGCCATTTTGCTGTTTTCTAAGTGAAACCAACATCCTTGCTGTCACGCGTTAATGTCAAATCAGCATTTTAACCTATTTAGACTTGAAATCAACATCATTGAGCTTATACGTTGCATGAAATTACCATTTCGCTCTTTTCTAAGTGAAATTAACATTCTTGCCGTCAAGCATTAATGTGAAATCAACATTTTAACCTATTTAGACCCGAAATCAACATCGTTGAGCTTACACGCTACGTGAAATTGACATTTTGCTGGTTTCTAAGTGAAACCAACGTCCTTGCCATCACGTGTTAACGCAAAATCAACATTTAAACCTTTTTTGACCTAAAATCAACATTTTTGAGCTTATATGTTGCGTGAAATTGACATTTTGCTGCTTTCTGAGTGAAATCAAAGTCCTTGCGGTCGCGGCAGGCCGATCCTTTGTTATGATAAACCGAGGCGAGACTTTGACAAAGGCTTGGCTTGGCTAGTATAACAAAGGATCGGCTCTGTTTATCGTAACTAAGGCCCGGCTCCGTTTATTTGAAGGCCTCGGTGGGAAAAGGGCGTTAGGTATTTTAATCAAAAGTGAACTTGGTCGAAAATGCTCCAAATTTTGCATGCAGTTTTGTTAAGGTATGTTTAGCAATGTCCCATAGTTTTTCTGCTAAGCTTCGCTTTGTTTGTGAGATATCGCGTATGCAAAAAAACCACTCAGTTTTCCTAGCAGCATCTTTATAAATGAAGCAAAAACCAGCAGGAAAAATACAGGACAACATTTTTCTATTACACTGAAGACCACATGCAAAAATTCTAGCTCTTTTGCAAAAATTTTTTTTCACCCAAATCATCATTTAGCATGGTTTTGCACTCACCCCTTCAATTAGCAAAGGGATGGAATTGTGAATTTTATTCACGGCAAGGATGTTTGCCAATTTTGCCAATAGGATTTGGGAAATTGTTGTTATTTCAACTAATCCTTGGACTCTGTGTTGAACTACACAATGCTGCCAATGTCTGACCAGAATGGTGACTTGACCGGCCAAACACTTCACTCGCTGGTCATGTTGACTGGTCATGTTGACTGGTCATGTCATGTTGAGACTGTCACGTTCATTCTTGAATAAACAATCAAATCCTCAACTGTAAATCTAAGATTTTTCATCTCTTTTTCATTATGACCACTCACACGAAAACATACACCAACAGGTATCTGTTTGAACAGCTAAAAATTGTTTGCTTGCTGTTTGTCAGTGTCATGCATTCAAGATCGATGGGTATGCCATTCAAACGGCTGGGGTTATCCATTCAGAAAAATATTCAGCAGTTCAATCAACTGCTGCCATCTATTCAAAAAGAATTTTCATCTGTTAGGACGGGAGAAGTTTTCAATTCACAATCCAAAACTATTCAGCCTTTTGAACAGCAGAGGTTTTCTGTACAGCAAAGGGAATCCAATCAGATTCAGCTTTTCATGACGCTTTAGATTTACCTAACTGTCACACTCTTGTCACAGAACATCTCTCTTTGTTGGCATATATTTCAAAGGTATTGCTCTAAAGATGTCAAGATATTTGTTGTTTCTTTCACTTTCACTGCACAGAAATCAACAAACAAGATGCCAAAACAATACTTTTCATTCTACTGTCAAGTAACGTGTTGTTTCCAAGGAACTTAGACACTGTTGGACTCCGGGACATCAAAACACACATTTTGCGGTCTGCTTTATTTCCATCAAGCTGTAAATGTAACTTAAAGCACAAACCCAGTATCTAATTTACATTTAGAACCAACCGATAAAATTTACTGTTAAAAAACAGACGAGGACAATAATTATGTACCAACAAAAAAGCTGAAGGCCTCATCAGTATCTATATCTGTAAAGTTATTTTGTTCGTGAATGAAATTTGAGACACTCTCAACTCATTGCTTTGCATGTGACCAAAATCTACCAGCTATCAGTAGTAAAATCTACCCAACGATGGTCATTACATACTGTGCAAAAAGAATGCAAACAATGAACTTCGGCTATTGTTCATGCAAAATATCATAGAAATTTCAAGTGAAGAATCGTGATTTATCAGGCGATATTTCAAAGAAATTTCATTGAGTGATACAAAAATTTGCTAATCTAAGAACGATACTTTGATGAGATTTTGCCAGTAATGAAACAAAAATTTGCATAGCTAAACAGAGAATCACAATCCCAAAATAATATTTGAGTGTTGGCAAGCGTATGGTATTTATGAATGAATGGAAGGGACAACATTGTACAAACAGCACTTTGATTACCTTTAAAACAATCAAGCTTAAAGTGCCACTAACCCCCAAAATTTTTATCGCTAATATAAATTTCCTTTTTCTCCTGATCACCACTGCGAAAAAATGATCGTTGTAGCTATTTTCATTAATTTTCTATGAATTTTTAAAGTTTGTAAATTTGCCCTTTTCCATGTTCACGACCGAGGAAAAGTGGAGAATGGGACGAGTTGGCTTTTGACGTCACTTTGGGAATAACAAAATTTTCTTTCTGAGAAGAATGTATGCGAACATGTGATAGTGTGTGTCAAAATCCTTGCAGAATGCAAGGAAGATATGTTCTTAGAGGCTGTAGCAATACAGGATGCGTAGAATAGAGTATTCCTCTTCATTCAATACCTCTATCTCGATGAAACTCTACCAGAAACGAGAAAAAGACCAAAGAAGTGGGCTGATCTGTGCAAAGCTTAAGCCGGGGAGCCATTGAGGATTTCTTCGATCTCGGGTTCGCCACTACTGTAAAAACCTAGACATTTTCATGGCCTGTATATTCTTCTCTATCTCTAGTGGAAAGCTTGAAATTGTCAAGGTACTGCATAAGACAGGAATTTGGGATAAGCTGGAAGCCATCTGACCATTTCGAGTGCAAACGATCCTCCGAGTTCCAGACAAAACTGTAGGTGACGAAATTACACGGTAAATTAAACGCATTGCGTTTTGAAATAGAGACTTGTCTAAATGAATAATAAATGAAACCTACGTTCTACAACGACATGAAGAAGATTGTTGAGGCTTCAAACTGGTGAACTAGCTATGTATTTGTGGATTTTAATAAAACCACACGCACGCCGGAGGTCGCCTGTAATCTGGCCGTGTTTCTCAATGGCCATTCCGAATACAGAATTGTTTTGCTCTTTGAGCTTCGCCTTTGAGGAACGAAATACATCTAAATTACAAACTTAGAATGCGTCAGGCATTTATAAATATATGAGGAAAGCGAAACAAATGATTAAGATTAGACTCTATAGCTACCAACGGAGTTTGTTGTGCTGAAAGAAGAATGCGCTTGTCAGTCAACCGAAACACAAACTAACAAGTCAAGGACTCCCAGGTTATTAACGTGCGTAAAATGGACATTTCATTCAAAATAACACTGAAGTAGAAATGTATTCATTCAACTGAAAGTACACTGACCCTCTTTTCAAGATCTTGTCGAAGGATTTTTCATGATTTCACTAGTGCGGAATATGCAAATTTGCGTAGCTTGTGTTTGACACAGTAATTGAATATGCATATACTACGGTCGGTTGACAATAACGAAGTGAAAAGTTACCTCACCTTCAAATATTGTTTGCCGACATCTGCTTATCTCTTATGTTAAAACTATTTTCAATCATTGATCTGGAGAAGTAGGCAAGAGTGGAGTACGACTGCATCGCATTTTAACTTGCATTTCGGGGGAAATTAATATTTGAATGTAAAAGTGTTTTGACACTCCGAAATTTGCACGTTCCGTAAAGTCAAATTACCAACTCTTCATGTTCATTGACATCTTTATAACTCTTTAAGAGCTGTAAGCTAACTCCTCAGTCATTGTTTGTACCTTTATGACCCAAATGGACCGGCAAATTGTCGATCCCAGCCTAAATATAATTATACAACGTGGCCACCTCGACTGGTGACACGCACTTCAAAATGGGAAAAAATATGTACTTCGCAGCTGTCCGAATCGTCGCTAGACTCCGAATTGTAATGCTAGATGATACAGTTCTTTCACTTAAAGTTCTTGTCCAGTCTTGATAAAATATGAATCACAAATAACCCGAAAATGTTTTGATTGCCCTAAAAGTTCAGTCAAAAGTCTCTTGAGTGTTTTAGCCCGGTTCCCGAAGTGACGTCACTAGTAGCCTGACCCAGATCCCACTTTGCGAGGTCGTGAACATAGAAATTTCGTGTTTAAACGCCTGTGGAAACGCGGGGATTTTATCAATCGAGATAATTTTTTCGCAGAAGTAATCAGGGAAACTAGTAGATTTTATTAAAGGAAAAGAAATTGGGGGTGAGTGGCACTTTAAGCAATTAAGCTGAGTGTCAACACAACCTGAATGAAACTAATCCAAAGAATTCACAAGATATTCAAAAAACCTATAAGCTTCACGTTTAAGCTTAATGTTTATTTGATTGACAGTTTGTCTATGAAGAAATCAACAGTGTGATGCCCTTACCATTTTGATTGACAATAACGTTCGATCTAAGCTTACACTTTCCTCTCTCGTCAAGTCCTTCAACTTTCCTTTGCTGTTTATCATTCAAAAACAACTTAACATGTCAAGTCTCCCGTGGAGGCACGGTGTTAACCTCTGCTCTTGTAAATGAATGCCTAGCGTGCACCAGTAACGTCAAGAAGTGCCTTTGAATTCCCTCACCCATGAACTGATGCCATTTGGATTTCATTCCATTGTTTGTCATCCATGTAAGGAAGGTAGGTCCCAGTCTTCAATGAGTTGAGTGTGTTTGTAACAGGTGAACGAAACATAATTGGGGTGAAACAAAAACTTTTCTTTTCCAGTTCAGACGTTTTTAACTGTACACTAGTTCATGTCTACAAGCTTTTTAATTTAAAAGGGAGTTTTATGTGGGTGATGAAAGGCAAGTTACTGGTTATAATCATTCAAAGTAGTCGCTTTTCGTGCCTTTCTTCATGGATCCCGTGAGTTTCAGTTTCTTGATTACACGTGTGACAGTTGTTAAAACTGACTTTCAAATCTTCTCCTTTAAACAACTTAAACATCTCTGCTGGATGAAGATTTTGTCTATAGAGACTCAATTCAAGTTTGTGAGTAGTTTGATACGGAGGGCATGATTGCTCAGGAGTAACTGACGATCGATCTTCGAATGCATGGATATAAACAATGGTTGCCATGTTTACGTGACCATTTGCATCACACTGTGAGCATGGAGATGAAGTCTCAGGAGAGTTGATGAACTGGGTAAGTTTGAATTTTGAAATACATGTACAGAAGGATGTTTATATCTGTTTTCGGACATTGTTTATAGAGCGAATTTTCAAGCGACTTTTCACTACACTGCGAACTCTTTCTCTTGAAAGTTCATTATTCTCAACGATATTTCATGTGAATATTCGCATGGTCTTCAGCTGGAATTATTGTTTTGATTAAAACAATAAACCTTTCGAAAATTCCTCAAACTTCGTATGAAAAATCATTTCACTCGAAGTTTCTTTAAGTTCATTGAAAAGTACCAAATTTCGTTTGCATTCTTTTTGCACAGTGCTGTAGTTCTTCGTGAACGAAAACTCTCTCTAATATGACTACAAGAGAGTTTCGATTTTTTACACTTACACTTTAGAACTTAATTAGTCACATCGTTAAGAAACTTCCCAACACTTGTTGTATAACTGTAGCCGTATTCGTAGTAATGTGATGACTTGTTGTGTGTTTGCACAAGTGAGAATTGAGGAAACAGAAACTTCTTTGGCTATATTTGTTTACCCAGTTATTTCTGAAGCCCAAAATTGAAGGGCCGTATGTAAGAATGTCCCCTAGATTTTTCGGCCATTTTTGAAAGTGCTCAAAACTAGCTGAATTTTGGCATGTGGGCTTTGTTTCACCTGAGAAACATTGCTCTGAAGTTTTTTTTCACTGGGTTGCTCTTCGTTCTCGAGAAATAACGTATGCAAAAAAAGCATACACATAATTCAAACTCTTGGGCTTATGCAGTAGTC
>Ga0099808_1278728_pt1 | contig 10805 bp, 19 predicted proteins | sample OrbTnscriptome_2_FD_81140 | JGI IMG/M metagenome (GOLD analysis project Ga0099808, IMG submission 81140) | Coral microbial communities from Puerto Morelos, Mexico - Orbicella T R B metatranscriptome (Eukaryote Community Metatranscriptome) | ecosystem: Host-associated > Invertebrates > Cnidaria >...
ATTGTTGATCTAGATTTATTTTTTAATTGAAGAAGAGGCATGTCTTAGTATAAAGCAATTATGGTCACGTCAAGCAGCAGCGTTAATAATTGCACCTCCAGTCATTAACCCAATGCTCACCATTGTATATGTTGTAAAAATGTTTTTTCAATTATCGTATGGCGGTGAGGGTTTGTACAGAGAAGGCGTAGGGCATTTGTCCAGTAATGGAAAATGATCAGTACCGAGATCCTCAAAATCAGAGTCCTCGTAGTCGGAATCCACAACATCCAACCAAACAAAATTTATGGCATCAACGGTATAATAAGATATCATCATTGAAAAATATAATAACGCAACAGTTGAGAGGGCTTTGAGGAAAAAATAAGAACGGCCACATCCATGATCGTTGTAACAAGCTTGTTGTCTGACATCTTAAAATGTGCGTCTTTTTTATTTTCAAATATCAATCCATATACAGGAGCTGTCTTCTTTGGACCGGTTGAGGCAGCTGTGTATCAACAGGGGCTTGCATCTCGGCGGCTGGTTGAGGCGTAACAGGCTCTCGATTGAAAACCTTTTTTATCTCTTCGCGTTTGTAGTAAATTCCAATGACGGAAACCACGATGCTGATTATTCCAATCCACTGAGTTGTGTTGATAATTTTTTTCATGTCTTCCTTTGGCGCCTCGTCAACTTTTTTCGTGTCTTCCTTGGGCACCTCATCAATGTTTTTCGTGTCTTCCTTGGGCACCTCATCAGTCGAAGCAACAATGCTTTTGCTTTCACTTAAAGGAGGAATGAGACCTGCAGCCACGGCAACTTCAGCGGCCTTTTTTGGTTCTTTGTGCGCCTGTTTTGTTTTGGCAGCAACAGCTTTGCGTGAAGCCACCCAATACAGGTTTTTTGCAGGCCGCATGGTTGGTGTTTTTGAAGTAACTTGCCCCTGTGTCTCAGGCTCGACTTGAGTTGTTTCTGAATCTGCCATTATTTTAGTAGACAAAAAATATATAATTAAGGAATTGCTGGCAATGCTTACTAATTATTCAGCAGTTTGCTCAACAACTGCTTGTAAACACTCAGTAGTTTGCTCAGCAAGGATAAAATCGACATGTTTTGTTGTGATCAGTGCTGTGTTGAGTATCATGAGCAGCCGAAGTGGAAAAGCATCTTGTTATGGGTGAATGTCGGGCGGATGAGCGTGATGTAATCAAATTTGCTGTAAAAAGGGCCACAGAGCTGGTTTACGAGGAACTGCATTTTGCCTGAGTTGGTTGGGCCCACGATGAGCGCATTGAAAGGGATGTTGCCAGGGTCCATTTTATTTTTCAGAGTTTTGTCCAATCAATGTTGTACAGATTCGAGCTGTGTTCCCATGATGTTAAACTGGGAGTCAGAGATCAAGAAGATACGGCAATTCACTTCGCCTGTGCTGGTGGTCTTCCTCTCTATCTCCAGCAGGACGCCCTCATTGGGCTTCACAAGCCGCGTGCCACTGCCATGCATTGTTTGGTCTTTAATGGAGTGCAGGTCGTTTCTGAGGGTTGACCTTTATTTTCAGCTGCGAATCCGTGCCTTTTTTAAAGGGCAAGATTTTGTCATGCTTCACGTGGTCGTAAGCGCACTCTTTGCCGCTCTGATACACTCTGAGTGCCTCCACTCCAAGAAACTTGCTGCGTATCATTTCATACTCGAGCTAGATGCTGGTCAGCTTGTATTTCAGCTTAGAGGGGTCTGAGCCTCTGACCACCTGTGAAGCAGAGGTGAGTGTCACTTTGAAAGTGAGGTCATTGTTCAGGCCCCGGGGGAAGGAAATGCCGTGATCAGTCAAGATCTGGTGGTCGAGCCTGATGTAGTACTTGCTTCCAAATATCTTGTTCAGCTTTTTTTCGGCCTCGACACCCAACGTTTTCTTGTCCCCTGCGTTTGAGTGTACCTTGCACAAGTCTTCGCTCTGGATTCCCTCCTGCACTATGTTGTCATGTTTTTTGACTGGTAGGAACAAGTCTTCGAACGTTTTGTAGATGTTGTACCCCACTGTTTCTTCAAGTGTTTCCCCCGCAAACTTTATGACCTGCTGGTCAACCAGCGCACATGTAAGGTTCTGAACGAGGAAGTTGTTGGCGTGCCCGCCATCCAGCTCGATATCAAAGCGTAGAGCCAGCAAGCTGGGCACCAGCACCTCGTTTTCGTTCATCTTGGGCACCGAAACGTGCAGGGTCTCGCCGGGGCTGGCTTCGGAGTTATTGAAGGTGATGCGTTTGAAAGATCGCGGCACCTTCATGGCCCTCAAAGATTTCGCCATGTAAGTCGGGAGCAGCACGTCAGGGATTTCACCTGGATTTTTGTCGTCCATGGTATATTAATCCAAGATTATTTTCTAATTTTAAAATAACATACGTGGAATATATATTGCAATGGCAGAAGGCGGTTATGAAAATCCTGCTGATGACCCTTATGATGGCCCATGGGAGGATGATGATGATGATACGGGGCCGGCGGTATGGAAGAAAGGTTGAAAGCTTTAAGAGATAAAGAAATTGAAAGAAGGCTGAATGCTTTGAGAAACCCAAATACGGGGCTGCTAAATATGACCAACATTGAGCTTCAGAATGTCACTTTAAGCGAAGAAGATAAGCAAAAAGAAATCAAGAGTCAAAGATTTGATCGAAAAACATTACCGCAACGCCAAAGTTAATAAGACAATGATCAGATTCTACACGAAAAATCTGAATTAGATCGTGGTTGTGGGTCCGAAGGGCGGAGACACCAAAATAGCTTTAGATGATGGCAGCGGTTTGCAGCAAGACTTCTTAAACAAAACATGCATCAAAAAAGTTCTGGGGAATAGTGCTGAAACTATCATCTGTAAAAACAGTGCTGATATTCAAAAATGGCAAAAAGAACTAGATGAATCTCAAAAGCAAGAGTTAGAAGCAAAACAAAGTTTGAATGAACAAAATAAATTGGTAATGACTCTAAATGAGCTGTTAAATAAAGAGAACGTGAAGATTGAACAACTCAAAGACCAAGGGCCAGAATATCAAGAAGAAATTAAAAGGAAAAAACAACTAACAAAAAAATTTACAAAAAGATTTACAAGACGCGATAAAAGAAAGAAAAGAATGTGAAAAATAAGTAAAAACTCTGGCCAATGAAGATGAAAAACAAGCTCACCTTGAAGCAAGTATTTTGGAAGAGAGAAATAAAACATATGTGCTGGAAGAAAACCTTAACAAAACCAAAGCATTAGAAGAGCTGAAAGAGCAAGAAAGCGACGGTCATCAAAGATGAAAACACCTCGCCCTACGAAAGAGAATCCACAGAGGCCCAAGTGGCAGAAAGAAACGAAGAGCTCGCATGTTTACAAACTCAAATCCAAGAACGTGAAAGAATCAAAGAAATTTTCAAAAAATATGGCGTGATGGATACTTCTGTCCTCTTGGCAGCTGGCATCATGATCGGGGCTGTTGTGGGTGTGGTTACCAATGCTTTGAAAGCCACTGGCAAAGCTTTGGGGGTCAGTCTTAAAGAAATAAGCGCGAAGCTGGGGTCCATGCTCCCCGGGCTGATCGGCCAGGTCGCGAGCTTTCTTTTCAAAATAGCCAGGCAGATGGTTGGCTATCTTGCCGAGCACACCTGGCTTCTGATTTTGGCGGCCATTACCTTTATTTTCGAAAAATATATCAACAAATGGGCCTAACGCAAGGTGATTAAGATCAATGCCACGAGCCCTACGCCCCCTATTATCACAGCTGTTTTATTGATTTCGTGTTGGCTTGTGCCTGCTGTTGGTTGCAGGCCAGCTGTGGGCTCCTCTTGTGCTTGCTCCTCTTTTTTTGGCAGCGGCTTGCCTGTTTGGGCAGCCATGGCTACTTTGTGGATCGGGTTAGATGGGTGGCTGTTGGGCGGGTTGATTTTTATGGGCCGCCAGCCATGAGTTTGAGTGCGGCATTTTTTGTGCCTAGATCAACGCCATTGCTTATGCCCAGCTTCATCCCTGCAAAAGCCTGTTTTAGCTTGTCGCTGTACCCCACTATGTTTTCGATGTTGATGATCATTCTAGCAGGCAACAGCCATGTGCCCGGGCAGACCGCAAGGTTGAGCCTTACCTTGGCTTGGTCTAATGAATTTTGGTAATTTTGCACGCTCACAGCGAGGTTGGTCTGTGTGATTGCTTCTTCCACCATCGCCAGAAACTCTCTCAGGACTTTTTTCGCCCGGCTGCCTTGGCCAAGAATACTGCTGTGCAAATTGACCTGCGAGCCCATGATGCAGTACACATACGCTTTGATCGACTGGTTTATGCGCAATAGACCCACCTGTGTCAAACCAGTGCCTATGTTCAGGGCAAACCAGTCGTACTGCAGCATGCCCTCTGACTCGATGTAATAAATCAGGTTACCATTGATGCCTTTCCCGCCTTCATCACTGAATTTATAGTAGCCAGGGTACGTGGTTTTTGTTTTCATTCCAAGGCCTGACACATAAAAGTATATGTATCCCAGCCCGTGGCTTGCCCCATGTGTGAAACGAAAATCACTCGATGGATCTATGCCGAACTCAACGCAGATCTTTTTGTATGAAGCCACAACATAGTGGTTGTTTGATGTGTTGAAGGTTGGGTCGCCTGGCAAAGCGTTAACGCTCTGAATACCACCAAGCTAGTACAAAATATGTCTTACCGTGAAATACACGTGGAATTTATAAAACGCTCCTATTTGTGGCGACAGTGTCATGCCACTGTCAAAGATTTCTCATGAAATTCCGCAGCCTTGTGTTGCATAAAACACGGTGAAGTTGAGCTGCTGTGCCCAATATTGCATATGAGGACTGCCCAGCCACCACTTGGCTTCGGCTGCCGTGCTGTGCGTTACCATGGTTGGTTGAAAGATTTCCCTGAATTTTGTCACGAAGAAGGTGTCTGGCATCACATAGATTTTTATGGGTTTGTTGAAGATTTTCCCCAGGCTTGCGGGTGTTTCTTCGAAATTTACAGCAAGGATGGGCAGTGCTTTTTTGGTTTTCATCGGCGACAATTGATAAGTGAAGCCTGCCGTGCTTGCCAAACCAAGAGCAGATTTCATCTTTTGGCTCCAGTAACACCTGTCTGAACCAAACATACTTTGAAGGGAGCCTTTTCCTGCTTTGAAAAACATTTCTGCGGTAATGTTGCGTTGTTCATCGATGTTGATTTGTGCCACAAATTGGGCTTTATCAGCATTCGGGAACTGTTTTGTGAACGTGGCCCACGCGTTTGTCTGGGCCGTGGCTTCTTTGGCTTTCATGTGAGGCCTTTGAGCCCATTTTTGGAAGTCCTTGAACGCAGTGCTATCCACTTTGAATATGTTATATTTGTACAATATAATGGTTGTGCTTACGATTGTCGCACAAAACAACCGAGAAACTGTGTACTTTGAGAAGACACTCCCGAAGGTACATTTCATCAGACACCTCTCTTGCAGTTTGTACAATAGCTGGCACAATCTTGAAAGAGTGGGGTCAGTTGTCCAATAGTCAATATAAAAAATAGAATTATTAAAAATGTCCCTCCAGGTCATTACAATTTAAACGTTTTAGCGCAAAAGCTATCAGGTCTATTCAATGAACTAAAAACAGAAACAAATCAGCCTTCAGGGCAGCTTGTAATCAAAAAAGAGGGGTCATCCAATTTTTTAGTTGACGACTGCTTGTTTTCCTTGTTTGATGTTGATCCTAAGGTTATATCACCAACTTAAGCTTATACAACAACAATAGAAAAAATAAAATATAAAACGACATACTTCATACACTGCGATATTATTGACAAAACTAAAAACTTTTTCACTAAAAAAGTTAACGTTAAAAAGCAACGACGTTTCGACCGTTCGACAGTCATTTTCAAGTTGAAAAGTAAAAGTTAAATATATACAATCGATTGTAAGAATGTAATGAGACACTGACTAAAACTCTAAAATATTTACATAGAAACAATACAAGAAAATTGCGGCATGAGTAATAAAACGTCAAGGCAATAGAAACAATTTAAAAATAATATATTTAAAATAATTAAATAGCTTTGCGCGGATCGAGTCACTCTGTTTGTTCAATTTTGGTTGAAGTGCACGAATAAAAAGCTTTTCAAAAATCAAACAGTCGAGTTTACTCTGACATTTTTTCAAAATCCTGAAATTGCTTCCAATGGTCTCTGGATCCTTCCCGTGCTCATCCTTTACATGGTTGCCGATTGTTGATCGCTTAAGTTCCTCCACACATTGATGTAGGTGTCGACTCGTGAAGCCAACATAGTCTGCATCACACAGACCACACTTATAATGATAAACAATGTTTTGTTGATTCACAATTGGAGGTTTATGTTCCTTTGGTTTGAATTGTCCTTTGATCTTCTGACTTGTGTAAACAGGCTGGACAACAGCATCAATCTTTCAACTGAGATCACCGAGTTGGTGTCTTACCGCATTCGCCAATTTCTGGTCTTTGAACGGTAAGACAATTCTGATGGGAGCATCTTGTTCATTGGATACTTGTTGTTCAGAACACACATTCTCAGTAACTTTCATTTCAATAAAAAAACATTTCATTTAAAACATAAGCGATCAACAATTGGCAACCACCCTCACCATCGCCAAACGCGACACAGTCAACAGATTGTTATCCAAAGCTTTGAATAACAACGCCGTGTCTGCCCACGAGTTTGACATCATTCTTTCCGAGTTTCAGCAGTACAACGTTCTAAAAGAACAAGTCTGAGCCAAGCTGTTTCGCCAACCGTTGAGCGGAGAGATTGTAAATGCTGACAACCTAGAGAAAGAGATCTGCGACAAAGTTGAAGCTGAATTCCTAAAAAATAACCAACCCCGCTGCTTTGAACTGACATTTGAAAACACACGATGCCATTTGCATATTATAAAAACATGATCGTCTGTTTACACTTGATTGCGTTTCTTGTGAACAAATATTTCATGCCAGAGTGGCTAAAAAATGTGCGCGATATTACATGACAAGTTGTCGATGCCTTGTTTGAAGCAGCTAATTAAGACCCAGCAACAATTACGTCTGTGCATGTGCAGCGAATGACAGAGAAAGAGTACCACAAGTATGCAGAAAGCCTGACCAAGCCATATAAATATGTGATTTGCATAACCAGTCATTAGCAAAGCAAATGGCAGTGCTTTTGGATGTCAGGGTGGCCACCTGTGATTCCTAATACGGCACATGCAGGCGCTTTGTTAGGAGAGGTTAAATGGGAATGACAGCCGCCTTGTCAGCAGTGGGAGAAGTCCTAGCTGGGGCTAGGCAACAACAGCCACCGGGAACCCCCAATGAGGGTTTAGCCACCTTTGTTGGTCTCTCACACAACGTCACACGTGACAGTAACACCACTAGATCAAAAGAAAGCTGATTTCTCGAGGCATCTTTATATTTTTTTGACAAGAGAATATTGGCTGATTATTTCAAAAGTGCCTTGACCGCTTCTTGTGGGTCTAAACTTTGCATTAATTCAACCAACGATGTTTCCAGCAGATATACCTCCTGTTTGCAGCTTTTCTCTTTATGTTTTTACCAAGCCCCAGTAAGGCTCTTCTTTCCTTGCCTTTTTCAATATTTTGTTTTTCATGTGGCCTGCATTGAGAAAACCATTCCTGCCACGCCCCATTTTACCAAAGACTTGAAAATCTTTAATTACTTTTTTGTTTATCTTAATGTGAACTATGCTCAATATATTTCAATAACTTCCCAAACAAAGTTCCTCCCCCAAAGAAGGCAAAAAATACTGGTTTTCCTTTATCTTCCATCCCTTCCAAATACGTTGTCATAAAGGCGGCAAAACTTCTTGATAATCTGTCATCTTCAGAATATTTTAGACTTTCTTCAAAACTCTCTTTCCCTTAATCGGACAAAATTCTAAAAAGCTGGTCAAAAACCATATACTTTTTCGCAGCCGTTCTCAATAATTGGAGTTCTTCAAAACTAATCTCATCCTGCATTTCTTTGCCCACCTCGACCTGCGTTTTGTCGCTTTTAGATTCCTCTTCTGAAAGATTATTCATGTTTTCAGCTGAATGGTTGATAATATCTGCCATCGCTATACAAGGAACATGCAAACCTTCAATTAACTTTTTTCGGACAGCCATTTTCTTATGCCTGTAAACCGTCATTTTATGCAACATTTTAGAACATCATGGACGGCTTCCTTTTGGAATCCTTTCTGTTTCCAAATTTTTACAGCTATATTTTCTGTGCCTTTTAAGCGAGTTCAATTGAGTAAATCTCTTGCCATATGCGTCGCAACAATAATTTTTCTCTTTTTCTTACTGCGGTTCAGGTTCAAGTTCAACTTGTTGATTTTTTTTAATGTCGGGTCGATTTTTTTCGAGTTCTTGAAAATCCTCTTCCGTGGGTACGTTGTTTGCAAGCGCCATCTTTATTCAACATGAATACAAACCTTTGAATAATTCTTGAAAAACAAAGTGCAATTCTTCAGGTCTCATGCTCAAACAAAGCTTACAAAATTTATCGACTATTTTTGGAAGATACTGCTGAAAGAAATAACACAAAGTATTGTCTAAAGTCACGTTAAATTCCGGATCAGTAAGATCTGACGTTTCTTCTTTAAAAAATGAATTGATCAAAAGGTTTGTCAACTTTTTCTCAATTTCAGGTGTTTGTTCTTTGTGCGTTGCCGAAAAATTTTCTTTAAGAATATCAAAGAATTTTTCTTTAAATTCATTCATATAATCAAAAAGATTTTTTAACTGATCCACTGCCTCTTCTGAAAGATGGTTCATGTTTTTAGCTCCCACTTCCTTTTCTAAAAGTATGTTTATGTATTTATCTGCCACTTCCTCAACTGAAAGATTGTTCATGTTTTTAGCTGACGGGTTGATAATATCCACCATCACAATACAACAGACTTGCAAACCTTCAATTAACTTTTTTTTTAGCGTATGCAAGTTAGCCATTTTTTTTATGCTTGTAAATCGTCTCACCCCTGCATTCACACCTCCAGACGTTCCTCATCTTGATTGCTTTGAAAAAACTGAGTAACCCTTTCAATTCAGACAATGTCTTTTCGATTTGTTTTATATCAACAGCCATGTCTTGAAAAAGCTTGACGTCGATTGGGCGGTTTTCAATAGGCTTCTGCAGTAAATCACATCTGGTTTTGATGCGTTTTACCCGTTCCAATGCTGCATCCATATACAAAAATTCCAACAATGTTCAAAAGTAGGTGCAAAAACAGACAGCGTCCGTGGGCCCGGAAGCTTCTCGGTTTCTCTGTACCTGGCGGATGTGGCGCGCAGGGGCTTCTTCAATTAAAAAATAAATCTAGATCAACAATCACAGGCAGTTAACACACACGGATAAGGGGGGTTCTGGACTCAAGGTGGGTTGCCTCTAATCGCGGCAAGCGAAGCAAGACGTGAAATGAGCAGCAACCCACCCTTGATCCAGAACCCCCCTTATTCATGTGTGTGTCAACAATTTCAACACTGCAAATCTATTTGGTGAGTGTGAAGCATATGGTGTTTGGCCAACAAAGAGTTTTTATCCAATGTGGCTATGGCCTTTGCTTGTTCTCTTACTCATGTTTTTATCACGCATGATGTCTGACCAACGTAAACACAATCACAGTCTTTACATTTGATCTTGTACACGATTCCTCTGGAAACCTCTTTCTTGATCTTGTCTTTTGGCTTTTTAGGTATGCTCGAGATGGTGCGAATAGGCTTATGGGCGACCTTGATGTTGAAACCTCGGAGAATGTTTGCAACTCTCTCAGAGAACCCTTTGGCCTAGGGCAGGATAGACATTTGCATTTTTATCTTTGCTGAAGAAGGCACCAGTAGTAGCCAAAACGTCCAGTATATATTTTTAACCAGTGTCAACTTTTTATTCTTTTTACCAAAAATCTTGGACATGCCTAGCTACACACCGAATATTTCTATGGGTTTACAGTATTGTGCAAAAGTAATAAGAGCGTAATTGGACGAAATTCGCGAATTTTGGGGCTTTTCGACAAAAAATGGCGAAGTTTTGTTCACCTCAAAAGTGCGAAGAAAATTCAACTAATTTTCCTGCTGCCCATTCTTTTAGTCAACACGAATTTTCAAGCAGTAATTTGTGTCTGCTGATAATTTGGCCGATTTTTCGAGTGGAAATTCACTCTCCTTGAATTTTCCTTCCAACTTTCTAGCAAAAATTCGCTCTCTTCCTTAAGTTTCCCATCAATTCCCAGTAGTAAGATGAATTAAGCCAGAGCAAAACAAGAACATGCGCGATAAAAACGTTAATATCATCGTGAGTGATAGTAATATCTCAAAGCCTTTTCTCACAAACTTACCTTGCTTGTCCAGAGAAAGCCGGTTGTTACAATCTTAAAGCTCGCAAGCTCAAATGGTCTGTTTGCCAACATGTTTTCATTGAACAAGAAATGCTACTCACGAAAGTACTCGAGGTGCAGCCACAATGAACCCAGGCTCTGCGTGACCTTGCGATATTACCATCGAAGGTTTGAAGCTATCATCGAACTATTCAGGCCAGTCTCTTACAGTGGGAGTAAGGTACAGTAAACACCCGCGTATAAGAACCTAGAATTTTTGGGTTCAGGCTGAAGGGGTTCTTATATTTTGGGGTAGTTTTTCCGAACTCAGGCTGATTAGGTTCTTAGTAGGTTCTTATTTGTAGGAGTTGTCATAGTGGTACCATTCAGAGAGCTACTGTAGTACTAGTATGTCATAATGGTTGAACATTTGTATTTTAAACCGCAAAAATGCCAAGCCTTATTTTTTAAACAATAATAAATTCAGTATCATAGGCTACCA
>Ga0099808_1070783_pt1 | contig 10744 bp, 10 predicted proteins | sample OrbTnscriptome_2_FD_81140 | JGI IMG/M metagenome (GOLD analysis project Ga0099808, IMG submission 81140) | Coral microbial communities from Puerto Morelos, Mexico - Orbicella T R B metatranscriptome (Eukaryote Community Metatranscriptome) | ecosystem: Host-associated > Invertebrates > Cnidaria >...
GAACAAGCGCCCCCTTTCCAATAAGCACCCTTCCCTGAGCTACGAAAAGTAAATTTGCGCCCGGGGCACTAAGTTGAATCGATGAACCATTGTAGATCATTGTTTCAACGATTGTTACATGGTGTTTAAGAAAATTGACCGAATTTTCAACGGTGACAGTTGTTTGACCACCTCTAAACGTTGGTTACCTCAGGCTGTCTGCAAGATTTGTTTACAGTATAAAACTAGTATACGATTCAGGCTTCGGGTAGTGGCGTCGTGTTTTCTAGAGTCTCAAGTGAGACCTATATTTAGCCAAAAACCAGGTTTAACATGACCATATTTAGGCTTCCTGAATTTGCTTCTAAAAGTTTGTTCAGGTGTTTAGTGTTCACCGTACATAATGCACGAAAACCTTGACAGGATCCGAATAACACTTGATCACCCGTAGCAAGCAGACTTCAGCAGACCTTAGCAGACTTTAGCCTCCTTCGTACGGTTGTTGAATATGTTTTTGTTTTCTGACGAATTCTTAGGTTTTTGCCGACAAACCAACTCTTATCGTGAGAAAAATATTTTAGCACCAACACCTATTTCATAAACTATGATTAGTCTGAAATAACCATGAAGCCAAATAAATTATACATGGCGTTCTCGCCCTTTTTGAGCTACCGCAAGATGCAAAAGTTCTCAAGTTCCCGTTCTCTTAGAACACAGGGCCCAAAACTTGACAAAAGTGTCATTTAAATGTAGGCCAATAAAACTTATCAATTTCAAGTGTTGAGGAAAACACCAACATTTAAATTACATGTTCCGCAACAAGCACTCTCCGTATATATTAACCTAAATTATGTTTAAAATATGAAGGAATACGAATGTGTCTTTTGAAGAGGTTTTACTTTCCAGTGCTGAAAAATCATGCAAGTAGTTCGTTCGATTATACAAAATAAATCCGACTCTCTCGTTAGTTTTGAACTTTGAGGCAAACCTGGCAGAAACTCATGCGGAAAACGTTTGCAGAAACGCTGAAGTAGAAATCGAGATAAATACATCTTGTTCTAAGAAGGCTTCGACATTCAGAAAACTTAATAACTGTTCTAATATTGTGTGTAGGAAAAAAACTGTCGACAGTTTCAAAAGTTTCGAAAAGCTTGAACATTTTGTCAAGATTAGGAACGAAGGACTACAAGATATGTAAATTATTAAACAATGGTTAAGTGTTGGATTTCCATTTCAACTTTGGCAATTCCAAACTTTGTAATTTTTGAAGGAGCGATGATTTAGTGTTAACTTACCGACTAAAACTGAAATTCTGTTTTCTTGCAGCCGTTGATATTGATGAATCTTAAGCCCATTCTCAGAAGTTTACTGAACTATTCAAGGTAAGTCATCTGCACTTCGGAAGTCTAAAATAACACCAAAACATTTCGACAGCTGCTGGCATGAATAACAGTCACAAAGCGAAATGGAATTGGACGAATACGAGAACTGACAAACATAATGCGTCAAAACATCATTGTGTGTCACAGTAAGACAAGGAAATACCGCCAGTCATTTGCATGTTCCAATGAAGATGTTCTGTACTGAAGAATTGCTTAACATCGGGAAATGATACCTTCAAGATGTCATACTTTTAACACTGAATAATTTAACATTCTGCGAAAGGCAGCTATGAAGTGAAATAGATCGTATGAAATGTGTTCTCAAGACAAGAAAAAATGCTGCAAAATCGTTTCAACCCGTGATATAACAACACATCAGGGAACGAAAAAAAAAACATTTCAGGGAAAAAAAACCGATAAAATATACATGATAAAGAAACTCATGTCTTGAACAGGATTGTTTAATCATGATGATCGCATGGACTAGACTTTCTGTCGACTCATCGTAATTTGCGTCCAATGCATTATGTTTTCCGTAACTAAAGAGCCTGTTGCATTAAATGACTGATCTAGTCAGTGAAATTCAGGCCTTTTTAACAATTTTCTTTCCCACTCTTGACCTACTTAAACCAAGGATACCTAAATACCAAGTCAGGATTCGAGCTGAGACTCGAGTTTCGGGTTCTGGCATTGATATTAGTTTGTCTCGCTTACACCCTACTTCACACTAACGTTCTATTGCTGCCGTCCACTCCGGTAGGAAAAAGCCGTTATCTGGGTCTGTTACGGAACGTCAAATATAGCACAAGAAAAAATCCTTTTCCACTCCTAAGGGGCTTGGAATCAAACTGTTACACAGAATAATGAGCAATAACAAAACGATTGCACGTTTTGTGTCCTTAAGTGCGAAATCGATTTGTGACTTTGATAGATACTTAAAAAAAATTAACAGAAAGGCTTAAAGCGAAGTCCTAGTTTGACGTATGAAATGTTAATTAATATCTCTTAGTTAAGTAAGATAGTTATTTCGGGAAGGAAACTTGACTCACGCATCAAATGAGTTCACAAAAATATCGTGCACTTTTCAACAAATTTGGTTGTTTTAATTTTTATGTAAATTATTTTCGAGTGAGCTTAGGGCAAACCTTTTAGAATCTTTTTAGAACAAATGTGTGAAGTCGGGTGTTCGTAATAGCAAGAATTTTTAACACCTAATTTCTCCCAAGAAAAATGGAACATGAAAGCGTAGTTAATAGAGTGAAATAGGTAAGAAACCCGGTAAACATCAAAGAAGCAAACAAACAGGCTAAGATTTACGTTGGAAGGTCGCTGACCCTGCATATCTTTTGTTTTATGCTCATAGACTACGCCTGAATTACATAATAGCAAAGGTTAGTTGCATGAACACACATAACCACCTTTTGTAATTTCCCAGGTTTTGTGCAGGGTCAACACACAAAATAGATGAGAAAAATATGCAACAAAGAACTTTGCCACATTTCATAACCATTTCCACCTATTCACTATGATGAAAGAGAAAACGATCTGATCACCAAATGGAAATGTATGGAGTAGGGGAATTTGTATGTGACACAAAGATCTTGTTTCTCTAATTTCTTCCACATGTCCGTAACACAGAGTGTTAAAGGCATGTATTTTGAATCAAGAAGAACATTATTTAGTTAACACTCATCGTGGTCTACTGCAAAACCGGCCAATCAGATTGGTTCTGTCATAGTTGACCACTTGGTGATAGATCACCATGACACGCACGTTGAACTTGAAGACAAAAACGATTTCTTTTTACCTAGAGCTACCTTAATATCATTGGTTTTTGTCTGTCATCCCTGAAAGCGTCACTAAAAATATCAAAAAATAGGAATCTCGTGCGCCAGTTAACTTAGCCTCATAAAGCACTACATTGTTAAACTGTTACTGTCACACCTAGCCTAGGCGAGGGTTTTTACAAGGGCCTTCAAGTTCTCCCAGTCTCACCCTCACTAGTAATAACACTAGCGCGGAAGCTCCTTGAAATCCTTTTAAAGCTGGCGCAGTTGTAAATTCATGATTATTCAGTCTAAAATTTGTCAGATCTCTAAGATTTTATGTGATACTCCGGGATGAACTAGCATATCCGTGGGCCTTAAGGCAGGGGTTAACGTGAAGGCCGTACGTTTTGGCTGGGTATTATGGTTTTAACGCAAATATCTCGTTCACGTTTCAAGCAGTCAAAAATCTCTCTGCCCATCCCACATATCTACGCTTTGGGCTGTTTTGTAAATTTTTTGGTGAATTTTGGGTATAGTTGGGGATAAATAGGTTTTCTCACAGTATTAATACAATTTATCGAAATAGGAAATTTTGAAGATTTGATATTGTTTTAAAATTAGAATTTGAAGTTAAAATTAGTAGACGTACACCAAACAGTTGTCCACCAACCTGGGGTGCCCAAAACTTTTTTTTCTCCTTTTAATCCCTCTTTAAACTTCCTAAAATTTCACTTACATTCATGTTAACCCCGCCTCTCCCCCTTTGAAGGCGGACAATTTCGAATATTTCTTGACGTTTAAATCAAGTTTTTAGTGCCAGATATATTCATCTGATTTGGATAGAAGTTAAAACGTGCGCTTTAACATGTTTAGCTAAAGAAAAAAGAAAATGAAAAACAATTCGAGCAAAATGCTCCTCGTTCTCTGCTCACCCCAACCCCTCTCACCGGTAGCCTGCGAACGCAGACGTATTTCCGGCTGTCACTTGGTTTCGCCGAAAAATAACGTCTGCGAACCCGAGCCAGAAAACGATTTCTGTGACGTAGGAATTCTAAGCCAATCACAGTTGAGCTTAAATAACCCCAGAACTACTGCGCGAGGTATTCGCTGCGAGGAGCACCTTGTGTGAGGCATTTCTTAGACTCCCACGTCCTATGATGCCATGAAATTGCTGTTTTCATTTCTAATCTTGACAGACGTGTTAAACTCGTGATTTTCTTCACACCTATTAGCTTGACAGTAGCTACAGCTTGAATTACCTTAAAATCGTTTGCTTAAGAAGGCCTGGATTAGTCTAGGGTGCAGCTAATCCAGGATTAGACCTCGATTAAATGTAATCCTAGATTAGCGCGCGTTAGTCCGGCTTTAAAACAATCCAGGCCTGGCCACGAGATAAACTTCCCTTGTGTGGGCAAGCGCATCAGGTAAGGATCTATCTTGATCAACCATAATTTTCTCATAATAAACATAAGAACATATGTGTGGAAATCGATAGGGAGAATCATCATTTCGAACAAATTAATGTTTAAACAAATTTCATGGGTCACCGCTAATATAATATGCATGTAGAACATGCTAGTAAAAAGTCACTCGTGCACAAAATTAAATGCCTTAATTGAATTCGGTTTTCCAATTTTTCACAACTGGGAAATTATGCAAATAATAAGAAGCAGATTTGAACAATTTTTTTTCTTTCTGTGTTTGATGCTGGTTTTCAGTTGCGGTAACTTCAAGAAATGAATTAAAAACAAACTACAAACTACGGGCACTGAGTGTCACTTAAAGTGCTAAGTTTGTTAAACAAAAAGTCAAGTCAAATATGGATTTTAATATTGCATCTTGTCTGACATCCTTAAAGAAAGCGAAAGCTTTGTGAAATGAACGTTTTTAAGAATTTGTTTGCAAAGTAAAAGTCAATAGCGCATGAATTACAAAATTGGTAAACAAAATCCAAAAGTAAAGAAGCACAACTCAAATTAATCAAAGCCTTGATTTTTTCCCACGTGAATTAGCTCATTGTGAGTGTTTTAACGCTTGATTTCAGACAAATTATTTCATTCTATCCAAACACTTGTACAACAGATCTTAAAGTAGCCAGGTTTTTGAAAATTTAATAATACTTCGGAAGGTCGATAACTGGCGAGAAATATCTCCTAAGCAGATCGTAAAATCAAGTTTGTAGTCAAGGCGGTCTGTAAATATGGTATCGCACAGAATGACGCATACAACCACAGCAACAGAAAGAGTACAATACTTCTTGACTATCGATTATTTAAGCTGCGGTCAACGACTACAAACAAAGGCGTCCAGTTGCGAGTAGACGGAACCTGTAATCGCGCAATTCACAGAATACCTGACAACGAAACTCTTTCAACTATAAAAAAAAACCCCGCAATGTTTCGACGGAGCCATTTTGTACATGCATAATCACATGAAACCCATACCTGAAATGATATTGTACTCTCGCTTTCGTAAAGGTACACCTCTTCGCTCAAAGCTGCTCCACTGTCGTAAAAGATGGTGGAAACATGCCACACACACAACCGCTCGACCGAGATCGTCCAGTGTGGTTCTCCTGCCTTGCACCTCGGCTAGCACCGGGAAAAACGGTCCCTTGGGTTGTGTCGTCGCAAATAATCGCTTCTCAAATCCGTTTGTCGAGTTATTACAAAATGTACAAAGCGTGAATGCCGGTTCGCCATTAGTAGAAGGTCTTGGATCCGTTTTTAGGTCCAATGTCGCCATGTTATTCGTTTGTGATACAGAGATAACAAAGTGTTTTATCTCATCTACGAAGGTTTAAACGAACGATACACGTCCACATAAGAAAGTCGGGTTCGTTGATGTTAAAACGGGTTCATTTTAACGTCCTTAATCTCATCAAAATACCAGTCATCCATTAGATTAGTGTAAACTTCATTGAACAGTTTGTATTTACAAATGAAGAACCAGCGAGAAGCCGTGACAGCAGAATAATAATCGCAAATCATATGCAAGCCTGCCTAATTTATGCGATCAGGAACGGAATATAAACTAAGGCAACAATTAAAGTTCAGTAGAACTGATACTTTGGCGCGAAAACCGATCTCATTGGCTTAAACACAGGTGTTTGTTTTCCGCGCGATTGAGGAACACAATAAACTACAGCATTCCGCTGAAATAAGTTTCGCTTCGAACAAAATAACAAATTCCTTCGGTCGGCTCAAGATAACGTTGCTTGTTAAACATGTTAAATTCAGAATTTCTTAATCTACAAGATGTTTTCTCTTTCGCTTATCAATGCTGTTTCTTGCTTTTTATGTCGTTTGAGAACGCTTTTCCAGACTTAAAAATCTGGTAAATAAAAAGGGTACAAATTAATGAATTGCCCAAAAAATATCCCATAATTAAATTTATATTTAAACGAAAAGTGATGAAGACCACCTTACAAACGACTTAATTTTAAGCAAAAAGTATTTATATACATGTAGCGGTAAAAGACAATTCATTTTAACCGTCCAGCTTCTGGTAATATTTTATCAGTGGTTTAATGTTCGACATGATTTTAGTACACACGATGAAACTGCCAATGCTCGGATATTTGTCCGCGGTCATTATCTGTTCCGAGAAGCGAACAGTTTTCCGAGAGCGAAGCTCGAGGAAAACTGTGAGCTTTGATGAAAAGATAATGTCCAAGGACAAATATCCGAGCATATTTTCGTGCCCAATGGTGGGTATTGTGTTTATCATCCTTCAAATATTTTTCGTAACACGCGCAGTTTTGAAAATTAGGGAATATCACTCGGATATGCCCCAGTTTTAGCTGGGGAATATTTAGCCACGTGATGCGTTTAGACAATCGCGCGCTAGCGAAAATAGTTGACGGATTATAATTAACAATTAGATTATGAGCTCGAGATTTCCATGAGGTGATGGCTGATGAGGCCGAAGGCCGAATCAACGATCACCTCATAGCAATCGAGAGCGAATAATCTAATTGTTTTAGTAGAATTCTAACTGAATTTTCCTTCGAGGAAACGTTTTTTTTCGACCACACCAAGCCACTGAACACTAATGGCTGATAGTGTGCAATGGCTCAGCCAATCAGATTACAGCGTTTGTATTAGCATACTACTGTAGTAGAATTCTACTTATTCGAGATAGAGACGAACATCATACGTTATAACAAAAACTCTTGACAAGAAACAAACGAAGACTAACCCTGTTTAATTTGATGCTCATGAGGAAGTTCAACGGAACGACTGCTATAACATTAGCTCAAATTTACCACTTGGAAAATATAAAGAAAAAAATAAAGAGAATTTAGGGAGAGACAAAAACTAGAAAGAAATGCTTCACGAACTATTGGCATTGAATGTTGTACTATCACCCTTGCGTAATGAATATATGGAGTGTTAACTACTTATTAACCGAGAGTGAGGTCAATACGACAAGGTCGAGGTTTGAGATTTTCCCGTGAAGACCGAAAGTTCGAGGTTAATAAGTTGTTTATTATATGGCTTTTTGCTTTGTTTTTACAAGCCCGTAATCAGCCCGTGGGCATTACGTGAGATAATGCCCTAAAATTAGCCAATCAGAGTGCGCGTTATATCGGCTACAAGAACAAGCCATATAATAATGGCTAAATGACTTGTCCACAACTAGGTAGTTTACAAGGTCTACCGAACTGTGAATGACACCAAAATGTCAACGGCAGTAAGTACACTTTCCATGCCAATAAATCAATAAAATAGTTTGCAATGCAGGTATCGTAAGATTGCAGAATGCGAACATTTGAGGAACAATCTTTTACAGAAATTGCAGTACCTGCCATGAGAAATTCCGAACAAAAATACCACTTATGCAAAAGTTTTGAAACTATCTCAGAAATTACTAGCTTCTTTACCGCCGCCGACTTTACCTTTTCCAAGTTTAGATAGACAAAAGGAAATGCAAAAAAATAATGTTGTCCAGTTTTTGTGATGTTGAATCATTCAGAAGTCTTCAGGTCTCAAGCTAGTCCGGGCTGTTTTTGTATGAACGTAAATATCAAAGGTCCCTTTACTTACAGTGTACTTTCTTTTACTGTACTTTATTTATATAAACTGCAGTGTTTTACAACTGAAGGATTTCCAGCCCCGAGAAAATCTGTAATAAAACACAGTGTGTAAGTAAAATTACGATAATTTCACTGTGATGATTTCGATGACGTTATGATTGATATCATCTTAAATTTGTTGAGTGTATGATAAAAACATCTTCAGAACTTCCTCGGAAGTCTTCCTTTGGGAATCTTCGTTAATTTTCGGAAATTTCTGGAAAATGTTCGTACACGTTCGTGTGGCCTTCGGACAACTTTTTGAGCAAAGTGGTCGAAAACCTTCGGAAAATCTTCAAAAACGTCGTTATTAATATGTTTATATAATAAACAAAATAATACGTGGTTGCTTGAACTTTCTTTTATATGCTGCTCGCACGGTGATTGGCTGTAAACGTGGTATTTCACGCCACATTCAACGAACTCGGTTATTTTCAACTCAATACAATACAATGATACAATACAATACTTTATTAAACCACGCGACACCTAGGGGCGCAAGCGCTCGTTAAAACGTGTGTGTGAACTCAAAATTGTATAAAAGAAGAAAAAGAAGTAAAAATATTTCCCTTGATTATGTTTTTCAGTTACTTACTGTCGATTATGTCAAATGCCCGCCATCTGAAACCGAACTCTTTCTCGTTTTCCTTGTTAGTTCGAGATGGCGGTGTTCAAAAACCACACAAAAACCACACTCTTCGCTTCATCAAAAACGTCGATTTTTAAATGTTGAAACCCATTAAAGGAATGAAAGCATGCCAAAAAAACCAAGAACATCGACTTTCGATTGCCCTCCGTGCCAACTGAAAACATCTGCCTTGCTTATGGCGTGCGTTATTGAGAACATAGACTGTGTCCCTTAAGAGAGATTAAGCTAACCCAGTCTCAATTGTCGCATCGACTTAGGGATCACAGTTCATTTTGCAAGTTTAAAACAATGGCGTCTAGTGATTATTTGCCCTTCTCTTTTGACTCAGAGTGACTCATCTCAAACAAAAACATATGAATAAGCAGTAAAAAACAGCACGCTCACTTTTAAACAAACCCAATGAATTTCCTTCCTGCGGATTACCGTTAATAGGCTCTCAAAGAACTGTGACCCTGGTGTACTGTTGTGTAATATTTTATAACCTCCACTAAAATTTTTTCTAGGTTTTTCAGCTAAAGAAACCCCAAGCTATTGGAGATTTTCCACAAATGCTTCCACATACCTGCTGCTACAAGCGTGTTTTGAAGCAATATGCCGTTCACATGTTCAAATGTTTGTAGTCTTATGACTTACCGCACGTGTTTTGTGACTTGGTCCTAAACCGTGGGTGAATTTTAGTGAATAGAACTCACGAGCCTAATCTTTTGAGAACACGTACCGCTAGGTTATTTCCTGCTTTAGGTGTTGTATTAAAGAATGAATGAACTATAAACGAAAAGAATAATTGACATTCGCTAATCGACCCTGACAGGGGGATAGATTCACTTAAAGGCGGTTTGACTTTAACTTTTATACCAAAAGCAAACAACATTATGAGAAGATCTGTCTGAAAGAAACGTCATGAAAATGTTTATAAAATCTGACCCCAGAAATTTAACTGATAATCACTAACGGTTGTTGCGTAGGCTTGGCTGTTTCTAGACGAGAAACAAAGCGTTTACCATTTTAACTTTTCCAGTTTCAGAGCGACTCGTGACCTTTTCACCACCAAGCTTGAGGAAGGCGTTACCAAGGTACATACAGGTTAAAAAAATCTGAAATATTATATATCTTGTGAAATGATATGGTATCGGTAAATGTACGTCTGAAGGAGACTCGCAGGAGAGAAAACTTGAGTTAGAAGACATAGATAATTTGTTAATTCATCACACAGCTTTTCGTCTTTGAAATCATTGTTTTTTCCTTTGTCCATCAGACAGGAATAGCTATTGTCCCTTCAAAATTCCTTTGTATTTGTATGTTTCCATACGAAAGAAACCCAGAAACCGGAAGAAACACTTTCGTTCGAAGTAAAACGCTATAAAAACGAATGAATAAGTTTTTGTTCGTGTGCAGGTGGCATTTAGAGATACAAAGTACTTGCATTAATGAGCTGTTTATAATCGGATGTGATCACATCAGCGAATTATGCGCGAAGTAGTTTGGAAGAAACGTAAATAAATGGAATGCAAAGTTCCCGGCAATTGCCGTCGCTTGCCAAACACGCAGAGAACTGCAGTGCAAAGTTATTTACAAAAAGATTAATACAGTTTATCATGCGGCGAATCGACGACAACGGCATTTGTCCTAGCTTGTTGTGTCAGTAAGCTAAATATAAGCTTAATTACAACCTGGGGACTGAGCGTAGCGCGAGACAACACAAGCTGTATTAACACAATTCTAAAGCCCCTGTAGGCAAAGACAGAGCAGTTTTAAGTCTAGAATAAAAGAAAACTTCTCTTACCTCTCAAGGAAAAGGCGTAGCGAGGCGGAGAGCTAGCTACGGGGTCTTGTTCATCTTGTGTACCTTTGCCATAACGAACATGTCGTTTGGTAAACCTGTGCGAAC
>Ga0099808_1149759_pt1 | contig 10670 bp, 6 predicted proteins | sample OrbTnscriptome_2_FD_81140 | JGI IMG/M metagenome (GOLD analysis project Ga0099808, IMG submission 81140) | Coral microbial communities from Puerto Morelos, Mexico - Orbicella T R B metatranscriptome (Eukaryote Community Metatranscriptome) | ecosystem: Host-associated > Invertebrates > Cnidaria >...
TTGATGATTGAAAGGCTTGGATGAGATATAAAAGATAATACAAATTAAGAGACACATTGGCCAATATTTAATAATTTCATTCTCTTTATAATAAATATTGGCCAATCTATAATTAATATATATTATCATTGACTTGCAATTTGCTTTTATTTACCTTTTCTTTTAATAGCAAATTGCAATATTTAAAGTCAATGTCAAGGATTTATATTAATGGGCCAACTATCTTTACCGTATCTTTTTAATCTTGGACGTGCCACTGTTGGCCCAGATATTATTATATTATATGCGGTTTTACTTCATTTATATTTATTGTCTTTTCATTTAATGTAAAACCGCATAATAGATTATATAAAGAGATAGCAGATGACCCCACAACTATTTAAAATTAAAGTTGTGGTCCCAAGAATTTATTAGCTATTAAATTCTTGGCTATCTTATAATAATTAATGGGAAATTTCTTAAGAAATTTCATGCTTACAGGATTCTTCATTCTAATTCTATAGGTGATTGATGAGAATGAAGAATCCATATCTTTTAATTCATTCATGTTTTTTATCTTTTATTACCTTTATAATCCTAAAGGATGAGGAAATCTTTATTTTATGAGAGATTTCCGGTCAACTGCTAGTCCTATATTTTAATCATGGTATTTGCTATTTATTTTTGTCGGTCGCTTTTTACCTTTCCAGTCCCTTGAATCTTAGGAAATAAATAGCAAATACATATATATTTTTATCTATTATTATTGCTGTTGACCTATCTTTAACTTTCAAGAACTTATATTAATGAAGGTCAACAGCATATTATTACTTATATTGATGCCCTTTATTTTTCCTTATCATCTTATATAATTAAATAAAGGGCATCATCTATTAATATTATATTCTATTTTATCCGCCAAGATTAATATTATATCTTCCTATCTTTTAAATCTTGGCGGTAATAATTATAATAAGAAGATATTGGATGAAAATTAATGGAGAAATCTCTTAATATTAATTTTCATCTTATATTATTCATTCTTTGGCCCCACTTTTATTATTTATAATTGCTGTTTCTTTAATTAAAAAAGTGGGGCTTATGTTATTAAATGATAAAATATAGAGTAACCCACAAATCGTCGGCTATATAATTAGTAGCCGAGTGCGAACAAAATGTGAGCTCTTATAATAAAGAAATAACAAATATTTTCCCTTTTGTATCTTAAGGAATGAATCCCTGGGAAAATATTTGTAATATAAAAGAATAATATGCGACCAACCAATAAACACCAATAAATATAAATGGGTTGGTCGCTATATCTTATATTCTTTATCTTCTTATCATGGATTTTTAATATTAGTAATCTCTTTTACTTAAAAATCCATGATTAAGTTATAATTAATATTGCCCACCAATAAATTAAGAGATGGTGGGCAGAATAAATAAGAAATAGATATTGCCATTTTATTTTTAGTAATCTTTTATTATAAAATGGCAATATCCACCATGGATTTTATCATAAAAGAACTATCATTAAATAAAATCCATGGTTATATCTCTTTATCTATGCAGGATTTCTATTAATTATTCTCTTATTTTATAATGAAATCCTGCATATTATTATATTATTTATATTATTTTCCATCGCATTATATAAAGAAAAAGGAAGGGACATCCCATGCGATGGAAAATGGATAAGAGATAATTCCTTCATATTTTTCATTCTTTGGTTCCTTTTTTACCTTTTGTACCTTCCCAGAGCTTATAAGAATGAAAAATATGATATTAAATTATAGATTGCACCCTTAATTAAAAGAAAAGGATATATAAATTAAGGGTGCATCATTCTCTTATATATTGCCCCTTTAGAATAAAATAAAAGTGAATATAAATTAAAGGGGCAATATGAGAATGAAAATATAATATATAAAATACTATGGCAAAATGAATTAAAAGAAGAGATTATTTATATTATTCATTTTGCCCTGGCACACCATAAATAATAAATATAAAAGATATAAAATATGGTGTGCCAGATAATAGATAATATATTTCATGGGGATTTCTTTAACTTGAAGAGATTACTATTTTAATAAAGAAATCCCCGCCAAAATGTCAAGATAGAAGTAATTTTAATGATATGACATTTTGGCCATGAAAGTAATAAAAGTAAATGATAAGTTGACCATTAATTTCATGGTCATATTTCTTCATATCATTATGCTCTTATCTTAATCGCACTCATCACCAACTTATGTGATGACGATTTGTGGGTTAACCTATAGATTTAATCATTAATATTTATGCCATTTAATTATAAAAAGAAGTGGAAATATTAATTAAATGGCATATAATTCATCATTTATTGATATTATTTATTATTTATTTCTGCAGCAGATTTTAATATCTTATGCTGCATTATTTACTTTAATTATAAATGATGAATTATAATTAACTTTTCTTTAATATCTAGGCCAGCGGTCACACTTCAAATACTAAAAAGCGAGTGAACAGAAATTAATATGCTGGCCTAAATAATTCTAGCCTAGCCTGTCTATCCGCATTTTTTGACAATGCGATCATTAAATTTACCCTTAAATTTAATGACAACACATGAATTTCTCTATCATGAATTTTATAAAAGTAAAATTCAATGAAGAAATTCAAATAATAAAGAAAATGATGAATGAACCCCACTTTTTTATTATCTATCTCTCTTATTTTATTAAAAAAGTGGGGGGAATGAATAATAAATGAAAGGGCGAAAATTAATTGTCAATCACTTATTATTAATTTTCGCGGTGACTGCCATCATTTTTAATCTATCTCTTTTCTTTAATTAAAAATGATGGATTATCTTCTTATTAATGGATTTTGGAGTTTAAGAGATTTTTCATATTTCCAAAATCCATTATATATAATTACTTCTTTTATAATTTGCAAATGATTGCCACTTTAATTTTTGTCTGTGGCAAGGTCATTTGCTAGTTGTTAATATATTATTCTCTTATGATGGCATTTTATAATATTAATAACTTAGCAAATAAAATGCCATCATATAATCTCTTATTATTAATGCTTTTGCTCTCATGAAATCTCTTTATTAGCAAAAGCATATATTTCTTAATCATATTTCTTTATATTAAATGGGCTTTTTCTTATATATCTTATTCTCTTGGAAAAAGCCCATGATAATAATATAATATTCTTGGCACGCCATATTTTATTTAGTCTATTATTTATAGCCTGGCGTGCCAATATTAATTATTACTTATTTATTATTATTCGCCAATGCCATCTATTTATATTTCTTATTTATTATTGGCATTGGCATATTATTAATTATTATCTTATTATTGGCCCATCTTTTAATAAAATAATATGAATAATAAAGATGGGCCATATATTAATTATTAGAAGATATTATCCACCATCATTAATATTATAAAAGATGAATAGCAAATATATTAATGATGGTGGGGATGATTGCCAATATATTATTTCTATCTTTTCTTTATGGCAATCATCCATATATTAATTTATTATATTATTCTATTATTATTTATTACTTATCATTCATGGATTTTATCAAGAAATTATTAGTAAAATCCATGAATTCATATATTCTTTTATCTTACTTATTCCCGCCTAATTTTCTATTATGAAAAGGCGGATAGCAAACTTTTATTATTATATGTTTGCTAGGCCATAGGCTAGCCTATTAATTACTTATTATTTATTTCTTGTCTTATGGCAATTTATATATTATCTTTGCTGTAATTTCATTAATATAAATTGCCATAATATAAATAGTCTCTTCTTATAAGCAAAAGTCAATTAAATAATAGAATATAGCAGCCAAGAAATATAAATTGCTGCATTAATATATTGACTTTTGCTATATCATTTCCTTTTAAATTAAGGGGGCAGTGGGACAGCAAATAAGATAAACAAAAAGGATACAAAATAATTAACTGCCCCCCTATAAATAATGGACTTACAATCGCAAAGTTGCGAACACTTGGCAACTTTCATTATAATGAAAATCTTTAACTATAAGTAGATTTTCAATGGAATAACATAAGGGCAAAATTAATTTCTGTTTCTCTTATAATTAATTTTGCTAATGGTATCTTCTTCATTCATCTCTTATTATAATAGCAACCTATAAATTTATGGTTGCAGAATAAATAAAATAAGAGATGAATGTAAGACTAAGAAAAATCCACTATTATATAATTCTCTTCTTTCCGTGGATTTTTCTATCCTTTTCTTTATCATATTCCACCTATAATTTTATTATAATAAAATTGGTGGATGATCGCCTTTCATTTTTATATGGCGATCAGGCCATCGGTAACATCATATATTCTCTTATTATCTTTTATTGTTAACGATGGCCATTAAATAAGATATAAATTAATAAATAGGCCATCGTCTCATTAATTTATGCCAACCTTTATTTATTATTGGTTGGTCGATGGTCTATTTATAATAAGGGAAAATAGAAAAGGCTTATGACACCTGAATAAAATTCCACCTATAAAATCACTTCTTGGTTGTGGAATTTTATTACCTCTTCTTTTCATTCTTCTATCTACCTCTCATGATAATGACTTTAATTTTTACTGTCATTAGGTCATCGACTAGGCGTTAATAACTTATTCTTTAATTCTTGGCCTTTCATCATAAAATATTAGAAAGATAAATGAAAGGCCAATAATAAAATATATATTAATTACAACGTAGCCGTTGCCCTTCATCACTATTATAAATGAAAGTGATGAATCATGAAATATAAATATAAGTAAGAAATAAATATAAAAGCCCATGAAATTAATGGGCTGGAAAATAAGAGATTATAACCGCCGATTAAAATAAAAGAAGAGAATGAATCGGCGGTCATGAATAATATAATATAAATAATATGGCTTTTATCTTAATTATAATCTCTTAATAGATAAAAGCCATATAATGATAAGTAAATAATAATATATGTTGCACCCAATTAAAAGAGATAGATTATAAATGAGGGTGCAACATATAAATGAAATAAGATATGAATTAATAATATAATGCCAGTTCTTGATAATAATCATATATTTTCTAGAAGACAAGAACTGGCATGGAGAATGCATTTCTATATTTTTAGAATAAAAAAGAAATGCATAATATAAATAATCTCTTATTGGAAAATCCACCATTTTTATATATTATTTTATATCTTATTGTTGGTGGATTTTCTATATTCTTTATTATTCCAGCATTTTATTATATGAATCACTTATTAAATAAAATGCTGGTTATATATTATTTTCTTATCTTTTCCCGCCTTTAGGATTCATAAGTTATTTCTTTTATCCTAAAGGCGTAATAATATATATTTCTTAATCACCTTGCCTTTTTTATTAATATCTTTCATGTATTTCTTTATTATAAAAAAGGCAAGGATATTATATTATTATCTTATATTCTTGCCATCATTTTATATTTAAAGATTACTTATATTATTAAAATGATGGCAAATATCAATAATTATTTATATCTTATATCGCCAATTGCCATTATAATATTATTCTCTTATCTTTTGGGCAATTGGCATAATAAATAATACATAACTTTGCCCTTCATTTACATTTAAAAGAGAATTGCTATATAAAAATGAAGGGCAATATATATTTTTCTTAACTTATAAATGCCAAAATCCACTAATAAATATCCTCTTTTTTATTGCATGCCATGGATTTTGGCATTATATTAATTATTTTATTATTTATATATTATATTTTTATCTATTATCATGGTATTTTCTATAATTAAAAGAGAATTCCATGATTAGAAAATACCATGAATTATTAATATTCTTTTATTTCTTGCCAACGGCCATTTACTTATATTTTATTGTTGCCGTTGGCGATTTCTTTTATATTATAGGATTTTTCCTATGGGCTTGTTATTACTTGGAAAAATCCTTGTCTTTTATTGTAATTTCTATAATCATGACATTGACTTTAATTTTTAATGTCAATGGGTCAATTGCTAGCTTATAATTTAATATCTTTCCCGTATATTTTTGTAACCTTTTTTACTTTTCTCTATTCAAAAATATACGGATGACATCATAATATAGCATTCATGGCCCCATTTTTATTTAAAAGATTATAAAGATAATGAAAAAATGGGGCCAAAGATGATAAAATATAGACTAGCCTATGACCCTGCTATCAATTAAAAATTAAAGATAGCAGTGTGATCACTAATAGATACATGAATTATAAATAACCGTTCACCCTTATTATCACAGCTTAAAATTATTGCTGTTTGTGGGTGAACGGAATAAAATAGAATAGAGGAAATCGAGTGACGAGACGATACGAAAATTCCTGGAACTCGATTTCCCAGTGACAGCGTAGGCAAAAATCTTAAGAATTAATATTTTTGCTCCCTTTCTTTTACTTTAATCTATAATCATGACGTTCACTTTTAATTTATAGTAGTGAACGGGCCAATTGCTAGTACTATATATTTTATATCTTTCACCAGCATATTATTATAAATGATAAGATACAAATATGCTGGTGATAATAAATAATAAGTAAATACCAATGAATTTTATCTAAAAGTAATTTCTATCTTATAAAATTCATTGGTGGGCCGCTCCTTAAGAGATAATAAGATAAAAGAAGTAATAATAGATGAAGGAGCGGCCATAAGTTCTATTTAATATTATATCTATCTTCTTATTATAAATGGCAACCGTATATTTTAAGGTTGCAGAATGAATTTATATTATCTTTTATCTACTGGCCTTTTAATCTATATGAGATTTCTTTATTATTAAAAGGCCAGTCTATATATATTTATTATTAATTATCTGCCATTGGCATTCTTGTAAAATCTCTTAATCTCTTATTATTATTGCCAATGGCAGTTTATATATTATATTATTTCTTATATCTATCGCCTATTAATTTTATTGATAATTAATAGGCGGTATATTCTATTATTAACTGGCCATAAATTTTAACATGGTATTCTTTATATAAATTTATGGCCATTAATCTTACTTTTATCTTATATTATGCCATTCATTTATCTCTTAATTTATCATATTAAAATGAATGGCATATTATTAGTTATTCATGATGGATTTTATTATGTTTACCTTCTCTTTTTATTTATAAAATCCATCATGGTATTTCTTAATATCAGTCTTTATTATTATCAAATGATCGGATATTTAATTTCTATTTTATCCGAGGTCATTTGCTAGCTCATAATGTCTTTCTTATTAGCAAAAGCTTATTTATTTTACTTATATTTCTTTATTATTAATAAGCTTTTGCATGTATTTCTTATCATTCATTATGCCATTGCATCTTTTAATTAAAGCAATGGCAAATATTATAATAAATCTCAACCTCTTCGTATATAGTGACTTACGAGATATGAATTGAAATTAAGAATTAATTCTTAATGAAAATGAATGGTTCACTCTCCAAAAGGCATAAACTAACCTGTCAATGGGCCATCTTTGACATGGCCAATCATCATTAAATTAAAATAAAATGAAATGCAATGTAATTTAATGATGATAACACATGCATTTCTTTATATATTAATTTGGGAAATTACAAATTAATATAAGAAATGCAATAATTTAATATTATTAGCAGCAATTTTTATTATAAGAGATTACTAATTTATTAAAAATTGCTGCCATGTTTATAATCTTATCATGAATTTTACTAATGAAATCTCTCTTTTAATGTAAAATTCATGATATCTATCTTTTAATCTATCATATGGCTTTTTATTTAATAGTGACTTTTCATTATAAAAAGCCATATGTTGGTCATCTTCTTATTATTCATTCTGCCCACCATTTATTATTATTTGTGGGCTATATATTAATTATTAATAAGAAGATGACAGGAAAGACTTCACCATTAATTTTTATATAGCAACCCTAAAATTAATGGTGAGTACTTCATTTTATTTATTTATCTACAAGTGTTCACACGCTCACTTTTATTTTCATAAGTGTTCGCGGGTCAATGGCTAGTTGACAAGGAATAACATGATAGTGGATTTTAATTATATTCTTTTCCATATCTTTTTAATATTAAAATCCACTATATATTAATGTCTTTATTGTTGGCAAAAGCCTTATAATTTAGCATTAATTTCTATTATATTAACAGGCTTTTGCAATATATAAATAAGAATATATAACCCCAGAATTTATTCATGAATTATGAAAAAGATACCGTTAATATTAATAAATTCTGGGGGAATAAATAATATAAGTAAAAGATAAATGTATTAATGACCTAGCCTATCTATTTTATATAAATTAATGTTGCTAGGTCATTATATCTATTGTTTATTCGGGAATTTCCATTAATATATTTCTATCTTTTCATATAAAGAAATTCCCGATTAATATATTAATAATATAGACTAGCCATTAGCCCAAAAACCTATATTAAATAAAAGGTTTTTGTCCTCTTCAAAATTATTATATTTAATTTTGGTTAAGAGGTCATATAATAAGAGAATGATGGCAAAAATATTAATGTTGGTCTCTGGAATATTTTTGCCCTAACAATCACTTATTTTCTTTTATATAATGGTCTTGCAATATTTTAATTCATGAAAACTCTCTTTTTAATTAAAATATTGCCATGAATTATATCTTATTTCTTTAATCTATTATCCAGGATTTCATTGTAAGATCTTAAGTGGAATAACATGATGAAATCCTGGATATGAAAATAAATGGTATCGTTCATGAAGGTTTCAATCATATGGTCTCTTTATCCTTCATGAACGATTATGAATAATATTTATATCTAGGAAAAACTGCCATGAAGAAAGTCATATTTTAATATTGCAGTTTTTCCGTCTATTTATTTATTATTGATGATGAAATTTAATGTAAAGAAGAAATAAATAATAAATTTCATCATCCACTTTTATTATCTTATCTGCATTTTTAATCTATTATATATTTTCATTACTTGTAGATTAAAAATGCAATGTCTTTTATTATTTATTCAGATTTTTCCTATCATAAGTAATTTAAATGGAAAAATCTGCTATATATTAATTATATCTACTTATCATGAGGTTAACTTTAATTTTAAATGTTAACCGGTCAATGGCTAGTTCATATAATCTATTATACGCGGCATAAATAATAATGAAATATCAATAAATAAAATGCCGCGTTCATTCACTTATATATCTTATATTACTTATATTACTTAAATTCAAGGGTTTGCAATATTATTAATTTTCATCTTATTTTATATATTGCAAACCCAAGTAAATAAGAGATATATGTGCCCTATATTTTAATATGAAGAAAACCACAATAATATAATTAAAATATAGGGCATTAATATAAATAAATTAAGATCACGATGGCCGCAAGCAAGGTTAAAATATATAGCAGATAAAATATATTAATGATAACGGCCATCGTCAACAATAAATATTATCAACCTAGCCGATGGCTCTTGGCAAGCTATGCTATTAATTAAATGCCAAGTCATTGAGTTTATAAGAATGAAAATAATAACATGTAATTTAATGGTGAGCAAAATATTCTATGTCTATCTCTTATTAATTTTGCTCACCTTTATATTATTATTTATTTCTTATATTCATGCCATAGATTTTATGGTCTTTTTCTTATCTTCTTATTAATAAAATCTATGGCATATTATATATTATCTTATTTGCCAACCTATGAATTTATATTATAATTTGCTTTTCTTTGATAAAATTCATAGGTTGTAACCTCCAATCATAAATTATATATTTCCATTTCTCTTCAATATAATTTATGATTGGTATCTTCTCATTAATTTATTCTGCGGCTATAAGTAATAAATAATGCCGCATATTATTATTCATATATCTTATAATTCAATGATTGCTATCTTTAATTTATATAAGATAGCAAGGTTAATGGCTAGTGGAGAATATTTATTGCCAGCATTTTATTTATTATTATGTTCTTTATCATTAAATTACAAATGCTGGCAATATATTAATGATCTTATGGTGATTGCCCACTAATAAAAATATAATGTGGGCAATCAGGAATAATAATAATATGGACTAACCATTGGCCTGCCCACAAATTATAATGAAAGTGGGCATCATGATTATAGATAATGGATTAATGACCATCATATTTTATTATAATGAAGAATGAAAGGAATAAAATATGATGGACTGGAAGGATGAAAGCCATGAAAATAAGAGATTAAAATAATTGGCTTTCATCCATAATTCTTACTTATTCCCATGGTATTTCTTATGTCTTTTATCTTATATCTTAAGAAATACCATGGCCATATGAATTTTATTGTTACTTTTATTAAAATTCATATGGTATTTCTCTTATTACTTCTTTATAATTATCAAATGAACCATCCTTTAATTTAAAATAGGATGGTGGCCATCTTCTAGGTGTAATAATATTTTATGGCTGTTAAAATTATAATATAAATCAATAGGAAATATTTTAACAGCCATTATATATAAAAGATAAAGATATAAGAATATAAGATTATATGAATTATTTGCTATCTTTATTATAAAATCATGGGCAGTAAATATTATAATCTATGCCATGTTTATTAATAATCTATTATTGGATTTCTTTAATTCAT
>Ga0099808_1051505_pt1 | contig 10626 bp, 1 predicted proteins | sample OrbTnscriptome_2_FD_81140 | JGI IMG/M metagenome (GOLD analysis project Ga0099808, IMG submission 81140) | Coral microbial communities from Puerto Morelos, Mexico - Orbicella T R B metatranscriptome (Eukaryote Community Metatranscriptome) | ecosystem: Host-associated > Invertebrates > Cnidaria >...
CGAGAGGATCAGCTAGTTCTGAACAACCCACACTGTTGTTTGAGGTCAGCAAATCAATGTATCAAGACGGAATCTTAAGAGAATTGTCTGCCCCAGTCACTCTTTCACCAGCCGTTAGGAGCCTTAGCAACGAAGAACAGAAGTTTCTTCAACAGTGCAACTTTCTGCGAGCATCATCTGAGATTGCCAAGCAAACAGGAGATTTCCCCAGCTCTAATGCTGATTTGCTGAGCTCGGCACTTCTGTTTACCATCAACAGCACCGTTACAGATCGCGGACGATTGCTACTTGAGAACAATGGCCACCTGCAGGATGAATCTGAAGTTTGGCTTGTCACGTCTTCTATTGGCAAGGGGGAAGCAATGGAATTTGCCAAATGCGACAAAAGTCTTCTTCCATCAGCTGGAGTAGCTGCTCAGATGATGCCGGACGACCATAGAAAGCTTCTGCCAGTACCGGTTGTCGAACAAATACCAGCAAAAGCGCCGCATCATAAGGGGAAGTTATTCTGCTTTCTTCCGCTTCCTATCTACAGTGGTTTCCCAGTGCACGTAAATGGAGCATTTGCAGTAGCCGCCAGCAGACGAAGCTTGAAGGAGAAAACATCTGATGACAAAAGCTGCATTGGAGTAGAGTGGAACAATATTCTCATGCAAGACTCCATCTGTGCAGCATATCTAGATCTCCTGGAGGACGTGAAGAAGTTTGCTACAGACAAATACGAGTTCCACTCACTATGGCCAAAATCTTGTCAAGTACAACAAAACTGTCAGCCGCTCGCACGTTCATTCTACCAAAATCTCGCTAGTGGAAGCTGCTCTCTTTTTTCAGATGGAAACAGATGGGTAGACATTACGCAAGTTGTCTTTCTGGAACCAACCTTTCGCCAGGACTCACAAGTAGGAGAAATATCCTTTGAGGTCTTTCAGTTGCTGAATGAGAGGAATAAAGTCATCATTGATCTACCAGCAGATGTGTATGAGTCTTTTCTAGAATATGATCTCGCAGCGGCAATACAGAATAAAAGCTACGACAAGCGAAGGTTCTTCCGTGAGCTGTTCTTTCCGAACATCGCCTTGGTACCAAGCCACCAGAGGGACAAGTTGGTCTTGTACGTTCTTGACTTGTGCGCTCAAGACGAGAAAAACGACGGAGGCTTCGACTATCTCATTAAATCACATGCTTGTATTCCAGCTTCACCGGATGGTCAAATGCTGAAGTGTCCATGCCAACTGATTAATCCAGAAAAAACTGCCGCCTCTCTGTTTAGCCCGGAGGACCAAAGGTTTCCATTTGGCGCAGAAGCAACCTTCTTAAGCAGTCTACGGCTTGCCAAACTTGAAAAGCTTGGGATGTTGACGGATGATCTTCCATGGCCCGAGGTTGCAGAAAGAGCAGAGAGTATAAGCGTTTTAAACAGAACTAGTGAAGAAGCAGCTCAAAAGCGCATAACGGCGTTGGTGTATTACCTGCAATGGAAGCTGGGACACAAAGATGGAAATTGTATTTCCGATGATGTCAGTAACAGGTTCTTGCACGCAGTATTTCTTCCAGTACTTCAGAAACCAGAGAAGTTTCCTCTTGTCTGGAGAGGGGATGAAGTACGAACTGGGAACGAGAGAAAATTGCTGTCACCCAAGGAATTATTTTTAGAGCACGAAAAGTACTTAATCTGCTGCACCGAGCCAATAGTAGATCAACATATGCCAACAGTTGTTCAAACATTTCTGCATTTAAACGAAAAGAGGGCTACCCTCCACCATGTCGTGTCCCAACTTGATGTTGCCTCGTCAATAGACGCTAACAGTCTTGATATACAGGGAAGCAAACAGTTAAGCAGAGTGTGCTTGGCGACGTACACATACCTTCAAAGAGCTCTTGACAGTAAAGAAGTCGAAGTTGAGCAATTGAGAGAGATTCTTCGTGGAAAGAAGTTCATTCTCTGTGGAGAGGAATTTGTTTATGCAAAGCAAGTGGCGTTCAAGTTGCATGTGGATTGTTCTCCCTATCTTTATCAGCTGCCGTATGATTTAGCCAGATCATTTCATGGTTTGATGAAAACAGCTGGTGCGAAAGATGCTTTTGAAGAAGAAGATTTAATCTCTTGTTTGAATCTAATAAAGCAGAAGTTTGGAGATGCTGAACTCGATGAGAAGAATCTCCAAGTGGCAGTCAATGTGGCCGTTCAATTGGGCAACTGCATGACAGACTCTAAGGACGACGGCAACAACATTCATGAAAATGGGGATTTGTTTTGTCTTCCTGATTCCAAAGGAATGATGCAATCCGTTGGCGAACTTTGTATGAGAGACTGCCCTTGGATGCCTGACGAAATTGGGGTTCATTTTGTGAGTGATAAGATTCCGCCTGGAACGAATAAACGACTCGGTGTCAAAACACGCCGTGAAGAAGCACTAAGACGTTTTTCGTCTGGTATTCCCTTTGGGCAAAAAGAAGAACTCACAAATCGTTTAAAACGCATTCTAACAGCTTACCCATGCGAGAAAGAAATATTGAAAGAACTTCTCCAGAATGCTGATGATGCTCAAGCAACAGAGATTTGCTTTATTAAAGACCCTCGAAAGCACCAAGATGAGAAATTGTTTGGAGACTCATGGAAACCACTGCAGGGTCCTGCATTGTGTGTCTATAACAACAAGCCTTTCACTGAAGCTGATATTGTGGGCATACAGAACCTTGGCGAAGGAAGTAAAGGGAACGATCCAAACAAGACCGGGCAGTATGGTGTCGGGTTCAATGCGGTGTATCATTTGACTGATGTGCCGTCATTTGCCTCCAGTGGCGAAGAGATTGGAGATGTTTTGTGTGTGTTGGATCCACACTACAAGTACGTGCCCGGTGCAACTGCTTCTTCACCAGGAATGATGTACAAAGGAACAGCGAAGTTAAAACGCATTTTTCCAGATGTGTTTTCTTGCTATATTGAAGATGAGTTCCCGATGCAAAATTCAACAATGTTCCGTTTCCCATTGAGAACCCAAGAGATGGCAAATAATTCCAAGTTATCTACATCTCCAGTAACGCTGGCAACATTGGATAGCATGATGGAAGCAATGAAAGGTGAGCTTTTTGAAGTTCTACTTTTTGTGAATAACGTCAGGAAGATCACGTTGTGTGAAATCGACGAAGCAAGTGGAAAGGTGGGGAACTCTTACTTCGTTGAAGCAGAAATGTCAGAAGAGGATGCAGCCAAGAGGCAACACTTTATCACCTACGTCAAACAGATTACAGAGAAAGGTAATCCGAGAGAGCTCCTCCTCTCTGGAGACATTGAAGTGAAAAAGTGTTCCTATGTTCTGAAGTTACAAGACAGTCTTGGCAACAAAGAAAAGTGGCTCATTGTCAGGCAAGTTGGGTTTGAAAGCGAAGTGCAAAGAAGTATCCTGGATGCTTACAAACGAGGTGATCTGGGGATGCTTCCCCGAGGTGGTGTCGCTTGCCTTTTGGAAAAGAAATCCAAAAAAAGGAAATCAGGGACTAGTCGGAAAAAAGCTTACTGTTTTCTTCCACTTCCTGTAGAAACCAGTCTTCCAGTCCATGTAAATGGTCACTTTGCTCTGGACCACGAAGCTAGACGAAATCTGTGGAAGGACGAAACTACTGGCTATCGGAGTGATTGGAACAACGCTTTGCTGACAGATGTGATAGCCTCATGCTATTTAACTCTTTTGGATGAGGTGAAGAGTCACCTTCATTTGCCAGTTGAACACAACGTTGAACAAGTTATGCTTAACGGCAGTAAAGATGTTTTGGTGAGAAAGATTCAAGAATACGAGAAGCTGTTCCCGTTGTTTCTCCCAGGCGATACATATTGGACAACCTTGGTAACGTCCGTGTATCAGGGAATGGACAAGAAGAGATTGAGACTGCTTCCAGTGTTGCGAAGTACTCCATCAAAAGGTACCACTCCAGCTGTTCAGCTAACGTGGCTTCCTCCAACAGGTGAGGGAAAAGCGAAAGCATTCTTCAACAATCTTGGAAAAGGTGATTGTTTTGCTAGGCCACAAAGAGCTGCACGTTTGTGGTCTGACGCCGACTTTCAAGAAGAGGTGACAAAAATTGAGCAGAAAACCTGTTTTGAAGAAATTCTTCTGCAAACGGGTTTTAACCTACTGACGTTCTCCTTGTTAATTTATGAAGCATTGCAAGATTCAGGTGTGAATTCATGCTGTGTTTCGCCTTCTTCTGTAATGGAGTTCTACAAGATACTCAACAAGGAAGACCCCCTTTGCTTGATGACTTCGACTCCTGTTGAAGTTGGAGAGACGCCATTTAAGACCGTTGATGGGGTCACACTCGTGCTTAAGTACTGCAAGGATTATGAACACTTCCTAGCAAACCTATCCGGCCTTCCTCTGCTTCTAACACAAGACAATCGTTTACAGGAATTCAGCAGTTGTCATCCTAAGTTCCTCTCTCGTCATTATGGCATCCTGCCACATTGCGCCGAGATGTTTGTCAATGATCATTTACGAGTACGAATCTTTGGCGATGCATCAAGTCGGATGTCACCTGTGTTCAAGCATTTTGGAGTGCAAGAATTTGCAAGTAACTTGAATGGAACACTACCAACACAGGAGTATTTCTGGAAAAGCGGCTACGTTTCGTGGTGTCCGACACAGCAGTCAGTGCCAAATGGTCATTGGGTGTACAGTGTTTGGGCTTTCCTGAATGAAGCAACAGGGGATGTTCTAAAGGACGCAAAGCTATGTGACAAAGAGAGGTTGAGAAGAATTCATGCAATACTCGAACCACTTTCAAACTGGAGTATCCTTCCTTGCACGGAGACGATCCGAAAACCACGTTCAAACGATAGCAGTACCTCTGCTGTGATAGCCGAACACTTTCTTGTGCCTTTAAGGCTGGCAGAGTCTGTCCTTGATTTTACAAGTCGCGATGCGTCTAATGCGTTACTTGTCGAAGCTTTGAGAAAGCTCAGTCTGCCTGAGGTGAACTATGTTGTGTTATTAAGTGATCTATGCGCACTTCCACGTACTCTCGTAGCATCACTTAAGACGCCAACATCTATTCTGAGATGTTTAGAGCAGAAGATGTCCACAAATCCACAAGCACTTGAAGGAAAATTGAATCCTAGGGAATGCCGCACCATTTTGCAGTATTTCAGCAACAACGTTGAAAGTCTACAAGAACATGACAAAAATACGCTACGAAGGCTTCCATTCTATCAAGCAACGCATGGGGGTCTTATCAGTCTAGACAAAGAAAGCGTCTGCGTCCTTCCTAGCGATATTCCACGGGAAGAAATGAAGGAGTTTGGACGTCGACTGAATGTGATATTTCTGGAAACATGGTCAAGTCTGTCTTCGCTGTTCCAATTTCTGGCTCTTCAATGCGTTTCGTCAATTGACGTATACTGTCATTTCATTTTACCACACTTCGGCATTCTTAGCAAAGGCGCAAGGCTAGCTCACCTGCAGCACATCCGATGCTCTATATTGCCAAAAGGAACAATCGACACGCAGAAGCTACTGGATTGTTTGAGAAATACCGCAGTAATTACCTCTAAGGAAGGGACTCTGAAGAAAGCTTCGTCTTGCTACGATCCCCACAATGGTGTCTTCAGTATAATGCTCCCTGAGGACAAGTTTCCACCAGAGCCTTACAACACACAAGAATGGTTGCAGTTTTTGAAAAGCATTGGGCTCACCTGCAAAGTTTCCGCTGACCATTTCAAGACGTTTGCTACCGAAGTTGCACGCGAGGGTGCAATACATCGGACTGCGATAACCGACAAAAAGTCCCAAGTATTGGTTACGCACCTTTTTAGCCGAGAAGGGGTTGTGGATGAAGGCCTTTTACATGCTATTTGCGATGTCCGCTTCGTAGTTGCAGAGACAGTGGGGAAAGAGTTTCGAGATATCTATCGTCAGTTCGGTGAAGGAAGAGATGGTGAGACTCCATACATTGCATTCAAAGGCTCTTTGTTAGCAGAACACTCCAAGATAGCTTGGACGACAGCAGCTCTCCTTCCTTGCTGGGCAAATCCTAAGGAATATCGGTACCAGATAAGGGCTCCTGGTTGGCTAAGTACGGGTGATTACTGCAACGCCATTCTTGCCAATCTCCAGGTTCTTGTTGAGCCAACCGTGGACCTAGTAACGTTTCACTGCCAAAATGTTTCTTGTCAACTGGAGAAAGAAAACGACGTGGAACAAAGTGACGATCAGCTACTAACAAGAATGTCAGTAATGTCGGATATCTATCAGTTTCTTCAAGCAAAGGCCATCTCAAACACTGTTGCAAGAGATCGACTTCAGCATACACCTTGCGTTTTGGTGGAAGAAGGTGCACGTTTTGTTTATCCCAAACAAGTTGTCCTTGAATTGTACAAGAAAAGTGAGATCCAGCCGTTTCTTTACAGAATGCCTGCAGAAATTACTAAGTTCAAGCCACTCTTTGAATACCTGGGATGTTCCCCATCGGTCACACCTTCGCACTATGCTTTGGTTCTTAACATGTTACATGGGCAATGTGACGCAAACATACTACATCCAAATGAAGTCGAGAGTGCCTTAAGAGCCGTGAAAGGTCTTCTTGAGACGATGCAAGACAATCCCGACGTAGAGCATGATATATCTACCTTGTACCTGCCAGCTACATATCCCTTCAGTAGTAGTTCGGATGACACTCTACCACCTGTCATGTTGATGAAGGCAAACGAGGTTATCTTTGATGACGCTCCTCACTACTATGGTCGTATTCAAGACGTCAACCTGCCTTTTGTGGTGGACCTGAAGAGAGCCAATGTTAGCTGCAAAGCTAATGCAAATTACAAGGACCTAATCATGCTACTTCCCACAGGTGTACGGCCACAGATGATGTCTTGCGTAATCAAAGAGAAATTCGTAGAATCCGAAGACAATAGCGAGCGTTTTGATGTTGGTGCTGCTAGCTCATTGCGGGAACAGCTGCACTCAGAACAATTCTACCGCGGAATTGTCAGGCTTATCCGTCACGCCAATCAAGATTGTGGTCTTGATGAAGCTGTGGTCGCAACCGTGAAGAGCAGTTTACAAGGTATCGAATTCCTTGGTATGAGTAAAATTGTCACTCATTTGGTTCATAGTGGGGAAGTGATTCGAGGGAGTGAACTTGAAGTGCCATACTTTTTGGAGAAGGTTTTGGAATCCGGTCAAGAAATTTGGAGGGTATATGTCAATGTCGTCGAAGACGCAGAAGAAACCATCTCTACTATAGCTCTAACTTTAACAGAAGTGATTGATGACGCGTGCAAAAGACTGCTGCGAAACACAACTCATTACATTTCCGCAATGCTGCTCACCCAACCTGACAAGATATGTTCGTTACTGGATAAGATGAAGATTCGTCAAGACGACTCGTACGATACAGACAAAGGAGACGTCTTCCCGCCTCCAGGAAGTTACATTCCTATAAAAATGCATAACCTTCTAAACCCGGCTTTCGAAGCGTTTACGCCCGGAGAATACGTCGGATTCGAGCTAGATGATCCGAGTCTTGAATTGCAGGAAGGAGATGCCACATTCATCTATGCTGTGATAATTGAGGAAGTACCAAGTGACAGTGAAAGCCTTTTTTCGAAGTCTTACAAGATCAACATTGGGCATGACAAGGAACGGAAGATTGTCAATGCAACCGACCTGTACAAATTTCATCGCGTTCTAGAAATAACGTCATCTGAGATAGTCCTTTCAAACCAAGGAAGTTCACATTCCCCGACGGATAAGCAGCAGATTCTTGACGAAATTACAAAAACGCTTGAAGAAGCTTGGAGGCTACCAGAAGATCGAAGAAAACAAATTGTCAAGCGACTATTTCTTCAGTGGCATCCCGATAAGAACCCTGGAAACGAGGTGTTCTGTACGGAAGTATTTCAGCACATGATGAGTGAAATCGAACGATTGGAAAGAGGTGAATCGCGCAGAAGTGAAAGCTGGAGCTCGGATAGCCGGTCCCACAGGGGATCCTATGGTGCTTTCTATGGTTTCTGGGGAACGCGTGCAAGGCAGTATAGCTCACAGCGCAAAGAGTACCGAGACAGCTTCTTCCACCACTATGGATCAAGTGGTTACAGAACACGTTCATGGTACGTGCCTCCAAGCTTCTGTACCACGAATCCCCAACCACGAGAGGCACGACGCTGGTTTCGACAAGCCGAAGCAGATCTGGCAGCTGTTGATAACGATATTGCTACTGTGAAACCATCCTACGAGTGGGCATGCTTTAAATGTCACCAGGCTGCGGAGAAAGCACTGAAGGCTGCCCAATATTCTGTAGATGCTCACAAGACCAATATTCACAACTTAGTCCAAAACTCACTGATCCTGCATGATTCTCAGTTGACGAGGTTATCACGCCAGCTTGAGAATCACTTGGGCGATTCAACGCGCATGCGCTACCCAGACCAAGTGTGGTCTCCTCAGATTCCAAACGACGTTTATTCTCAGGAAATGGCCCGCGACGCCCTAGAACTAGCCAGGAGGATCCTAGACCAAATCAGAAGCAGAGTTTTATAAGATTGCCGTATCAGAGATGTACTCCAAGTCAATATTTTAGTGTGATTCTCAAAACAATAACTTGCATGTGCCTGTAGCATCGTAGATACTTAAGCTCATTACAGATTTTCTTGGAATTCAGAAATTGGCGTACTTTGTAGTATTTTAGCCCTGCTTATAGAGCGTTTTCACGCGACGTCATCAAATTGTTAAATTCAAAACTAAAGAGCCACTAAAGTTATATCTGTTTACAACTTTTTAGCTCAATAGCGCCCTTCGTTTGGAAACCAGCGCATTTTGAATTTCGAAGTTATGGCGGTGCGTGACATAAAGGTACGATCGCGTTTGTCTAAAAATATGTATTTATCTCGTGATTTTTTAGCCATTTAAGACGTTGTCGTATTTGGAAAAGTGCTTAGTTAAATTTTTATTTGTTCAGTGCAGATGATCATTGTCCCAGATAACCAACGTAAGTTCCAGATGTTAACACGGATTTTCAGGCCGCCATGTTGGTGTACCACAGAGGAACACCAACATGGCGGCCCCATACTAGGCTTTGTACATTTGCGCGGAACATTTCGACGAATATCTCAACTTTAAGACAACGCACACACCTTAAACTTGGAGAACTGTCTTCTTTATTTATCGTCTGTAATATCACAATTTCTTGACCTTATCCACTGAATGGTTTTTGATTTTATTTTCTATTGCGTGACAATGAAAGCGCTCTATAATGGCCGAGCTTAATATTAAACTGTAGCTGTGAGTTAGATATGTAAAGTAAAGTTTGCATGCGTGAAGGCCGACTAGTACGTAAGAATAAGAGATTACCAACAATTAAGATTTTTTTTGTAGGGCTTAGCAAATCATGTATTATGCATTTATTGCTAATTTTTCTATATCTATTAAGTTGTTTTAAAATAGAATAATATTATTAGCGAGAACAGAATAATATTATTAGCTGTAATTACTTAGTTCTCATTTATACACGTTCGTGTTTTGAACGAGTTCTTAGCTCGACGAAACGTGTTAAAATAAATGATTGATTAATTGACTGATTGATTGATTGATTGATGTGCACAGTTTAGGTTTTCTAAATTACGATAGCTGTCACCTTGAGTTATATCAATGAATTTTACAGTGTACTTTAAAGGCCATTCGTCCCTAGCCATATACATATTATTGAGCTAAAAGGTTACGTAATAAGGTGCGGTACCAAGTAAGTAACGTAGTTAAAGGCTTTTTCTATACGCAATGGTTTCCTATTTAAGGCACGTTTTATTACATCATATTTACAACGCAAGCTCTGTTGTGTTCGAATAACCTTTTTTGTCTGTTGCCCACGGTATTCGTGGTAGCATTAAGCGAGCAGAGAAAAAAATTAAGATTAAACAAAATGTTTTGCTTAAACTGCCGTGTGAAGTAGTGTAGTTGATGATCATTGTAAAACTAGCAGTAAGACTACTAAAGATAATGTTACTCGACATGAGGCCATCAACTCCTTTGGGTCACACCTCACACGACGTTTTTCAAGCAAATCTAGTTGGTGAGATGTATTTTTGATTTGCTGTGACTTTCGATTTTTATTACAGTCAAACCCGATCCAGATCGCATGTCGGGTATAACAGGGTGAAGTTTAGTTCCAATGATGAGTTTACTTTCGATTTGAATATAAATTCTACACCGCGCTAAAAATTAAGACCTGATATATCTTAGATTTTAGACAGCTGGCAGAGAGCCATCGCGCGAGGTTACTTCACTTTAATCGAAATCTCGCCGCTAGACTTGTTTTTCTTTAATAGGTTCAACTCCACCTAGTTAAAGAAACTACATATGAGCATAACATTGGGTAACTTTGATACGACCTTTTCCGATTTTTTTTTTTTTTTTTAATAACAATTGTTAATTTTTTTCCAGTGACTGTCACATTTTGAGTAGTTGTTGGTTTTGGTCATGATAACCTCCGAGGTACTTTCGGTATTATATTCCGACACTACAAAGTTTTAAATGGGGATAGTGAGTCCCGAGATCCAACCCCGTACCTTTTGCATATCATTTTGACAGAAAAAGGTACCTCTTTCGAATGCATTCATTGAAAAATGGTAATCCA
>Ga0099808_1061081_pt1 | contig 10625 bp, 6 predicted proteins | sample OrbTnscriptome_2_FD_81140 | JGI IMG/M metagenome (GOLD analysis project Ga0099808, IMG submission 81140) | Coral microbial communities from Puerto Morelos, Mexico - Orbicella T R B metatranscriptome (Eukaryote Community Metatranscriptome) | ecosystem: Host-associated > Invertebrates > Cnidaria >...
CCGGCATAAAATTTGGGGTCACTTCTTTGCACACTATACGCACTACATAATCTACCGGACACGTTTCACCAAATATCATTGAGAACGGAGAAGTCAAGGTGTTGTTTTTAAGGTTTCGAGTACAGGAGGGTACATTTGCATCTAAGGGACTGTGCAGCTTGCAGTGTCCCGTACGTAACTCGTGCCTGTTGCTGTAAGGTCATTTAGGTTAGCCTGTCTATTGATACTTAGTTCAATATACGGACATCTTGGAGCCACCACTATTCTGTTTGATATCGAGGTCAATCGAAAGATCAGCCGATATCGATATATCTATCACTATCAGTTCTTGTTCGACCACACGAGCAGTCAAGCTTTGCAGTGAGGAAAATATCTCATCAACTCCTGTTTCGTCACACAGCTTCCCCTCCATCTCTGACAGTCCTGTAGTTGCCTATTTTCTTACGATCGCTTTTACGTATGCTAAGGTGTCAGGGATTTTGTGCTTCTTTTCCTTTCGATTTTGCAATTCTTGCGATCTCAGTGCGTTTTTTTTAAAAGGCCCATTATTTGGTTCCGCCCAAATCAACTTGTACTGAAACGACGGTTTTAAGAGTCTTTAGATTCCCCAGACAGGGTCGTCTTGTTCATCCGAGCTAAGGTCGTTTTTGGTATAAAAATGGCCACACGACAAAGCACGCGCCAGACAAACTTAACGTTCTTTAGTGATTCGCTCTAGACGAAAGTGCTTCAGAAGGAATCGGTGACCTTTTGAGTATTTGTAACTGAATAAGGCTTCAGACGAAATGAAACAATTCGAAGCTGTAGATCAGTTTATTACCTTTAGAACCTGGAATGATAAGAGGCAAAATGCGAAAACAAGTGCGGCTTATCCCAAAGTCAAATCAGTAAATCTTAACAAATTGACCAGGAGTAATGCATCAGCATGTTTTAAGAATAAATAAAGAATTTTCTGCATCTGATGCGAGTTTTGATTCCTTAGAAAACAACCTATTAAGCAGATTACGACATTTAAGCTGAATAATTTAAATAGCTAATTTCTAGGTACGTGATTCTATCTTGATCGCTGTCGACCCGTGGAAAATCAATTCTATCTTTTACAATCCGATTGAATGTTGCTTATGTTGTTGAAAACTTCCACGTCGTTCTGTAATGTTTTAAGTTGAGGACGCATGCATTTGGGTACTTTTAGCGCTCCAAAAAGCGATTCTCAGCCTTCTGGGCTTATACAAATACAAACAGTACGGGTTTTTGACAACCGCTGCCGGATGGTCGCTTTCAGGATCTAAGAGGAAAAGGAACATATGAGGAACTTGCCAGAAGACAGATGGAACCCGGAGATGGAACTGCTTTTATTAGTCAAGCTCGATCAAGGCATGTCAAAATACAATCTTAAAGTAGAAATGAAACAATCTGAACAAGCTCGCTCTTGTAATGAACCTTTTGCTTTTCTTTCCTTTTACCCATGATGTAAATTAGAAACGTTCACTGCATGACTGTGGTGGCGACCATAGCAAAGGAAGTACAGGGAGCTTAATATCAGAGGGGCGTAACTTACATCCCAGGGGCTTGTAACTGAAAAGGGTCCATACTGGGAAATAGATTGGAGGGCGCGTGACTCAGGAGGCTGGCGTTACGGAGTTTACGTTAGCCACACATGACTTTACACACGTTGGTTTCATGGTGGGTGGTCTGTTGACACGACGCGGCTCTCCAGCGGGGTTTCTTACTGCAGCTAATCTTTGAACGAAAGGAAATGAAGCGGTACATTTATGTTCTGCTAGCAGAGCACGTACTTGAGGGCGAGGTCATTACAGAATCGATCAAAGAAAACCTACAGAGCAATGGATTAAAATAGCCTGGGACTGTTCACGAAGCAAATACAAGAACGTTTCAAACTGAGTAGCACCAAAATAAAGTTGGGTACGTTTTGACAAGGCGAATTGCTGAAAGATCTTCCTTGATTAATACTTCTGGTGCTGCAATGTAATCATGGCTAGATCTGGTTTCGTCAGTTCAAAAAAGAATTTCAGGAACGTGGATTTTGTTCTTCGGGCACGCGTAGAACTATCTGTGTAGGAGAAAAGGCCAAGGAGCCACTAAAAATACTCTGACCCTTCGCGTATGTGTATTTCATTTCTCTTGACCAAAGTATGGTTTACAAAGCAAGTTCACGAAGAATAGCTGTCAGCGATGAAAGATGAAACAAAGAAGGAAAGGCTAGGTGCTTTTTCCCAAAAGGCGAGATTTGTCTGTGCGTAGTTTTGTGTAACTTTCAGTGTTTTGCGTTTTTCGAGCGAAGCAGTGATTACAGGAATGCATTAATTCCCCAAAAATCCAATTTCTTTTTTCTGTCAGTTCATTGCAGACAGAATGACGACAAAGAACTAGGTACAACGGATTATAATGGTAGATGATCCTTTTTAATTGGCAAAATTCAGTCAGGTCTAACATTAAAATAAATATTTGCAATATTGATAAGGACAAATTATATTCCGAGCTTGCCCAAATGTCTAACCAAGAGCAAATATACGGCGCACACCTTACGCGCCAGTTTATCCTCTCACGGGCTTTCGCGCACGCGTGCCTCCATAAATAACGCGCTATAAATATATTGGGTGTAAAGCAAACAATCACTTATTACATGCAAAGCAATATTTCATGTGCTGCTAGTGTAAATTTGAACTAGAAGTTGTAATCGCTATTTTTGACCGACTTCAGTAATTATCGTCCAAAGGTATTCATTGCTTCAAGTCTACGTGAGGAGCGGAATAAGGAGATTGACAAAATAAAAACAATTACACCTTTTGCAGAAACGCAAGTTGACGAAGGGCTCGAGAGGATCTGGATTAAATAGGTAGTAATTTCAAATTTGGACAATTTACCAGTTGACAGTGTGGAGGGGGAACAAGGCCAAATCTGTCAGTCAACATTTAAGATCATTTGTCAGTTGTCAGCTGAAGTGCTGGCCATTTGTTGCCCATTCAGAGCTCCTGGTTTCTTCGTGCAATCTGTCGAAACAACAGCTTCTGTTTCGTTGGAGTTTCTCGTCGTCCTTACTTTCTGAAATCATGCTGACTCAGTTTTCAGAGGTGGACGGGGAACATCAATTGTATGCTTCAGTTGACGAGTTTCTTAATTCTTCCTACATGACGGCTTGACAATACATTACTATCGTACGGAGAAATTATGTTTCAATCACTCTTGGAAATCGAAGCCTTTTCTTTCTTACTCTTTTCCCAATTTTTCCTTGTGTCTCGATTGGCAGTGAACTAAACATTCAAATTTTTAAATTGAATGTTTAGTTCACCGCCGATCGAGACACAAGGAAAAATTGGCCACAAATGACATTGTATGACTCAAATATTTCCGTCTGTAATCAGTAAAACCCATAGAATGTATAAATAAAGGTAGGTGGTCCTAACTTAAAACATTTCCTTATTACCTCTTCTCTCGTCACTTCAAAGAGCAGTTAAATTTGTACCAAAGATGTTTACTTACTGTTGGGCTCTTTGTTGACCTCTATAAACTTTACTCATTTAATTCAAACCAGATAAGGAGTGCATTGTGGCAATTTTTGTAAGAGCATTTTTTGTGGTTATATAGGACATAAACATGTTTTCCTTAAAGATCACGGTGTTTCGTTTCACGGTGAGGGGGCAGCTGCACACATGCAACCCCGATACTGCCAATCGATACTTGATTTTTTTCACTCCGGCGAGGTCTAGAAAATTATCCTTAATATATCTTCCTCAATTAACTTGCATATCAATCACCAGTTTTTTGCTCTCTCTCGCTCTCTCTCGTCCATCCCGTACTTGCTGCTATTTAAATTATCTTGAGCATTTAAGTACAAGGTCCGGCCGGTCCTTAAAGCCTCATAGCAAAGATTTTGGGGAATCAAATGGACAATATTTGCTGATTTCATGGTGCATACTGTCGAATTTTTAAATCTACCCGATTAACAAAGTGATGTGGCATAGCAAGGAGAACGTTTAGAAGCACAACACCTGTGAGAAATGACTCAGAAGTAAACCGATGACACGAATCGTAACATAACGGTGGAGAGCAATTACAGATAACGGCACATGGCCGACTACGAGTGCCCACCACGCATGCACCTAACTTTAATACCACTGACTCCTGCATTGACGATACAGGCACGATGCGTTCAAAGTTGTTTATGCTTTAGTTGTTGCTATTTTCCCACTTGTTTACATTTGTTGTTGTTGTTGTCGCTGTTGTCGGTGGTGTTCTTGTACTTTGTTTCGTGTTCAGACATAAAATTTAGTCCACACAGAAAATTGTAAGGTTTGACCTCGCAAGTAGTTTCATTTTAACTCTAGCAGTGACGAAGAGATGCCATATAAAAAAAACTTTTTCCCTGGTCAGCGGGGACAATCGTCCAGAAGTAGCACAGATCTAAAACAATAGTTTAAAATTTGCAAATACTCTTTTGCAGAAATAGAGCAACTGGAACGAAAACCTCTGTTTAATCCATACATGTTTTGTTTTGGATCAGGGTAAACACGTCAATTTTTGCGGTTGTGCAACTTTCGAAAGTACGGATCTTAAGCAAACCACGACGACGACGGCAAGGACAACACCACCAAACAAAAGGTTTAATGAGTAGAACAATGGTTTGTCACGTGCCTAACAAATCTTTGTTCATTTCTTAGCCGTCCTCTGCAAAACAACAACGTGAAATGACTAAATTTGGGGTATTTTGAAGAACGCGAACTACGGCGGCTAATTTTTGCTATTTTCATTTGGAACTGAACGTTAGCGTTTCATACTTAGCTTGAGCAAGTTTTAAGGCCTGAATAGGCGCACTGAATAGACCTAGAAAAGGGCGAAATTCAGAGGTAAAATGTCAGCTCATTTACTCAATAATCGGACGTTCTTCAGTCAAGTGAGACTAGGATCAGTTCTACGCAAACAGTGCAGTCCTCGACCCTATAACAATAGCCTAAATGTTATATATAATTTACCTGAGATTTTGTTGAGTCAAACGTAGTAAGGGCACATCCGTTAGTTTTACTCTTTTTTTGGTCCTTCGTGAAACTAAGTAGATTGTTAGCTTCGAACACATCTCTTAAAACATCGAAATTCCAAAACTTACCTCTGTCCACGGACCAATCGTGATTATTTCGATCAATCAATCAATCTTTTCAGACAATCAGCAGAGAATATGCGAAATATTTACTTGAGTCTGGGTCTTAGATGCCCCATAACCTTGCGTGCTGTTTTTGGAAGGCATATAGTGTTCTGGGAACAACAGATAAGTCTGAGAAGTCTAAAGTGCCCACTGATTGGTGTGGTTTTGCGGCATAATTAATTACGGTAATTCTCATTTTTTCAACCACTATGGTCCTCGTGTTTAAAAGCGGATTAAATTTAAACGATGTATTCATTTATTTTTATCGTTGTAAAGCTTTTTTCGCTGCTAATTGAAGCTAAATCTTGGCATTGCCTAAAAAAAAGTAAATATACCGGGCTGACAAAAGCCGAGAGAAATATTCCGATAACTTGTAAAGCTGACCGCAAGGTTGCCGCTTATCATGATTCCTGAGCTATATCCTGCTTTAAAAAACCAGGAGGCGACGGCGGGGTTGATCTAAATTTGGGACCTCACGGAAGGACGTTTTATGAGTCGGACCATTTACTGCATGAAATATCAACATGCCTGGAATGTTGATTATGTCGAAGTATTCAGACGTCAAATGGCAAAACTAAGAGTCATATTTAGGGAAGAACTATACCATAATCAGACTAGAATATACAAGGTAGCTCTTATACACCGGGTTAATAACAATGAAGAGACGAAAAAAGGTAAACTCATGAGAAAAGACATCGTTCTCTGCTGGATTTAAGTCCTTTTTTGAGGGAAGGTGTTTGGCGTTTGATGTAATAGGCCTCTTTACATGGGAGAAGATTCCAATTGCAACTGCTGTCGCAGTCTAATAGTGTGGTATTTCTGACTGCCTGAAGTATACTTCGTTACAAGCAAAATCAGGTGAAAAGTTGTCAGAATTCAAGATATCCGTTAGATAACACAAACTACGTATGAAAATCAGATTTTCACAAGTGTGCAAATGTTTGTATATTATACTTCCTATGTGAGTTGAAATAACGCCAATCTCGGGAGAATACGAACAACACCTAAATGGCCACATTTCGTCGCCCAAGGTTGAGACTCAAACGATACAGGTTTAGTGTATTAGACTAGGTCCCTTATTGGTTTGATGAAAGAGGCCGGCGTACTCAATTGGTATCTAAGTAAGTTTAAACCGTCTTGAGCCACGTGGCCCTAAACTAAAGAGTGAATTTGCTGCGAATGAAACTACCAGTATATCTGTAGTTTTGCTACTAATCAGTACGGTATGCATGCATATACTCACCGGTTACCCCTAGTAATTGGTCACTTAGGTTCCACTGACAGATTGTAATTGCCGGTTAACCAGTTTATACTCCTTGATGGAGAAAGGCAATTTAAGAGTAAGAAGTGTCTTTCAAAACAACGCAACAATACTATTTGACTTACTTGATCAGTGTCTGAATTGGAACAAAAGGGCGTTTGTTATCACAGGTACAGGGGCGCCATTGCAGTCAAAACAGGTCAAGCGTTCCTACCAGTAACGAAGCGATGGAATTCATGAATAAAAATTTGATTTCAATCCTCGCTTGGACATTTCATTTGCGAAGTGGATAGTTGAATATTCAAACTGCAACTCAAGTCAAAACTTGAATTTTCACTTGATTAACGAAATGCAGATTAACTTTTCGACACGCGACAGGCACGGAAAATGTGAAACGTATCCCTAATCTGCGCGAAAAATAAAAGCTGTAGATATTTTCTTATTCGTTTTAACCAAAATGCTTGCCCTCAGTTTTTGGTTTCATCAAATGGGTTAACAAAACAATTGCATGGTAAACTGAATGACAAGAAAAAAACCCTACGTATGCGGCATTTGGCGTCGACAATTGAGCCAGAATTCTCCAATGAAATTTTGGGTGGTCTGCTCGCGTGTCTGTTGGGCAAAGCTAGGTATTAATCCAGTTAACAAGCTTTTCAGTATTGAATTTTATTGCTGTTTAAATGATGGAGAAAGAATAAATCAAATTTTCATTGATAAATTTGTTATTTTGTTATCGGTGAGGTGTGACCCGTTTGTCTGTAAGATAACACTTTCAAAAGCTACACCCATCAGAACAATGGTCTGTAGTAACTGCTGGAAGGAATTTTTTAGTTCAATTCCATCCACACCCGTTTTACTGATTACAGGGTCATTGCCAGAAAAAAAATATGACTGAGGCAATATCCATGCTTAAATTCTCTTCCCGGGTATCAAGGCTGTTTATGATGACTGTAAACAATGAAAAGGAATGAAAATTACTTAGGTAAGTGCCTCAGCCTGCCTGTTGCTAGCTATATCCCAGAATTACTGTGTGGACTCAGTGATGTGCTCCAAATGGAGACAAGAACAATGTATTTCTCGACAACCCATCAGGTTTGAATCAACATAGTCTTCTGTTTCGTTATGTTTATTGCTTTCTTGTGTTTCCTCGTGAGGTATCTTATCTAGCCATTATTTAGACAAAGAGTTCATTCTATTTTAAGAAGAGCTTCTTATGGACTCAAATGAGCATAATAATCTGTCTCCGTATGTGGGACTTGCATGTCAGGCAATATGCATCTTTTTTGGAAAAGAAAATAAGTTTATTTTTACCTTCCAACCCTCCAAGCTCGGATAGTTCAAGGGTTATCAGATTAAAAACTATAAATAATGTTTAAATACTATACCTTATCAGATGGAGACCTAACGTTGACACCGCAAAAAACAGGTACACAGGCTTCTTCTCCATCTGCTTCTTCTGCTTTGATTGCTTTAGTTCCGAATACAAACTCATCTTTAGGAAAAATTTCCCATGTGGGTTTTGTCGGCCGTAGAAGAACAATTGTAGGGACAGAAACAATGACTGGAAGGCGTGCCAAATTAAAATTAGCGAAACTGTTGATTTTGCTTGCTTTAATTAGACGATTTGTTGTTTTTAACAATGTTGTTTCATTAGTTCTGATATTTTCTTTCTGGTTTATATTTCGTACCTGCTTTATTTTGCCGTTTATAACAATTTCAGATAGCTTGTGAAAGTCTAACTTCGCCATTCCTTCCCCCCACCGACCTTAATTTTGTCATTAAAAAGAGCAGAGAATCGTGAGACTTTGCCAGCACGAAATATTCCAGCCTGTTCTGGAGGACTTTAAGGATTGCCCAAATCAGTTCCTACACCTTCCGTAGTCAAAGCAGCCTGTTTACTTTACAAGGAAACTGACGCAGCTCTCATAAAATTGCTTCACGCACAAAAGCAACAATTCATTGTGGTAAACACGCTATCCTCACGTGCTAAAAAAACGTGATGAGTTTGTTTTTAAAGGTAAAAAGGCAGTTTAAAACGACAGCTTGGCGTGGGTTTTCTCAAGTAAAAATTGTGTTCGCTACTGTCCCTTTGTATGTATAAATTCAGCATTTTACTGACAGTGTGATAAGATACGTTTGTTACCATATGTTCTTATAAGCAGGAAATTCCCTTGCCACCTAACTAGCCGCCAATGTTGACTTAACTGGCGACTATCACGCTATTTCGGGCGTGGTTTGTCTGAAAATATAGGTTTTCTGAAGCAGAAAAATTCTCAAGACATCATAATAAACCCAAAATGACCAACAGTTGTAAGATTTGGAAAATTACGACTTGTGAACCAAACATTTTACGCCTAGAGATATAACTGCCCTCCTTTCCTTTCCTTTCCTTTCCTTTCCTTTCTTTTTTTCTTTTAGATCTGTGAAATACTTATCTTATTGTTTAAAACTTATTCTTATAATAGTAATCTCTTGAAGTCAATTTATCAATTCATGTTTACCCTCAAGATTATAACTAAAGCTTGATGGATGAAAAAACATTTTCCCTCATAATACCTAATTCAATATCTTCGGCATTACGAGGCAATTTGCAATGTCTTCTAAAACTCGCTGTAGACAATCTCCATAAATACAGATGAGTTTATTTTGTTGTGAAAAATGGGTGGTTTTAAAAAAAATAACAGCACTGCATGGACTCTAAAGTTTAGATAAAGAAAAAATAATCTAAAACTCATTTATTTCATTTCCCTTCCTTAAATTATCGGTGATTGCGACATATGAATTTCAGACTACGTTTATTTTCGTTGGAGCCACTTCTAAGATAATTAACACGGCTTTACTTAAGGCGAGGTTTGACGCAAATTAAACCAACATATTTTACACACACACAAAAAAAAAACTTTTCTCGCCGTTTAAAATGAGCAAAGTTCTTACCAGCAACTTAGATTTATGGTATTGTGAACGCAAATAGTGCTGAGTAATGAAACGTTAGTTCCATGACAGGGGTGCAGAAACGAAGTTGAACCGGTTGACACTAATTAGCGACAAAATACTAAAAAGAAATTACACTTCTCCAAAGGACAGCTTAGAAAATGATCCATAGTTAGATCAAAGAGATTATCAAACATGGTTCCAGTGGATGAGAAATCAGCATAGATGGATAAATGTTTCCGAAATCCTCCGAAGATTGAATCATTGTGAATAATCTGTTAAAAGAATCACTTCCCAGCAACAAAAAATAATGTTTACTTTAATTCTGAGAAGTTTTTGTCTTGAAGGATGAAATGTGTCTGCGGTAGCTTCACGATACTGAGGTTTTACAGTTGAAAACTTCGAGCACAGTTTCTTTATCACACGGTTAATGAATATGGAAAGTTTGTCTCTGAGTAACTGAGCCAGAAGAAGTACAAATTTTCTTTACTTACCTGTAATTGGCATTAAAACTTTCGTCCTCGACGCATAAGTAGTTGTCTGATTTCTTTGTACATTTTTTTGGTCTTCAAACTATCTGTTCATGTTGTGTTTAGTGTGGAGACAAAGACAGGTCAGCTAAGAATTAACAGTACATTACCATAGCGATTTCTACCAAACACAATGAGCTGCTTTCCGTTCCTTATTTCTTATTTCATCAGCGCAAATTCTAGAATCTGTACAGTCCATAATCAACTCCATTGGTTAGTAGCAATCCCATAGCTACCCGTAATCAAACACTTAGAGTTTGTTTTGTTTACAAATTTCTTGTATATTCTAAAACGTAAGTCGTTAAAAAGCTCACCAGACACACAAAAATGCAGTTAATAGGACCCCTGTTACCAAAACACCATTCGAAACAATGAATAAGGTTTAGTTTGAGATCATTGTAGAATCTAACCTTGGTTTCGTACTACTATAAGGAATCAAGAAACTGTACTGATTGCAGAGGAAGGGCTTACAACACAATATTGTTCTCACTCTAAATCTTAAAGTCTGATCAGTTGGCTGTATTTCAGAGTTGCCATGAGGTCATAAAAAAATGAGTATAGAAGATTGTTGTTTCTTCACACTAGATTGGCAATTGCAGATCAAACGTTCGTCAAAAGAATGAGGAATGTACAGTGCACGTGCAATCAACTACTTTCCAACACTTTACACGTACAATATGACATTAAAGCGCATACATTAAGCTGAAGAATGCACGGGAACATCAAGGAAAGGAATAAAACTGAT
>Ga0099808_1215062_pt1 | contig 10574 bp, 3 predicted proteins | sample OrbTnscriptome_2_FD_81140 | JGI IMG/M metagenome (GOLD analysis project Ga0099808, IMG submission 81140) | Coral microbial communities from Puerto Morelos, Mexico - Orbicella T R B metatranscriptome (Eukaryote Community Metatranscriptome) | ecosystem: Host-associated > Invertebrates > Cnidaria >...
CTTGGCCTCTGAGAACAGCACAGGCGAGCCACAGTGTGCTAAAGAGCACGAGCATCTTGTCGGGAGCAGATCAAGAACTGCATGGACTATGCCGAGTACTTTCCAGTCTAAAGAATATCAAACGGTGCATGGTTAGTGTTATAGAAATGATCGCAAGATGCGCCTCTCAAACTGAGCCATTCAACGACCAATCACATCAAACGGCCAATTAGCGGGAAATTGTTGCGAGCGAAATCAGCCAATCAGCGCCGCGTATTCAACACGACGTGTGACGCTTAATGTTGTAAAGAAACCCACTCAGTTTGTTTTGGGTTTGTGAGCTGTAATCGGGATAATGGATAAAATCAGGATGTTGTGACAGCTCAGAAGGGTGAAAAAATGACCTAGACTCTTGTTTGTTTTGCATTGTCTGCTTTATTCAGAATTCAAACTGTACTTTCTTTAATGTGGATTAGAGGAAGTTTAACGTGTTAGCTTTAAAGGAAATCGACAAGCGAGCGTTGTCGATTGCAGGCGAATAATTTCGATCGCACGCGAACGTTTATCGTCCTCGAAATTTCACTCCAAACCTTTGGAATCGAGAAAGTAATATAAAACCGCAATTCCTGCTTTTTGCAACCTTTGCATTCGAGGCACTTCAAAAATTCCCAGACAAGTCAGAATTAGAGTGTGTTTGCCGTGAACGCGGACGCGTCTCGAGTTTTTCCTGTCAATTCAAGACAAGTTGGCCATACCTGTTGGCTCCTTGTCAAGATATCCAAGTAACGCGGTAAGAAATCGAGCGAAGATGACATGTGAATGAGAATATTATCTCGCGGCGGTGAATATTCATCGAGTGCAACTTTCGTGACATTTCACAGCCTTGGATTTAGAAGGTGACATGATCGCGCGACAAACGAATCTTTACCTTTTCGATTAATAAGTGACAACCTGTCAGAATTGTGAGCGTAAATGCGTCTAAAATTGGTTTTCGATTTGGGATAGGATTAACGTCTTCGCCGCAAAGATGTTGATGGCGTATGATGGAAGATGTAATGAAGCCATACGATAAACGAGGAATGCAGACAAGCCGATAACAAACCTCCACATTTTTAACTGCCATTTATGAACAGATCCTGACAAAGAACGCCTCAAAAGTAACCATTTGCTTAGAAATATCAGCTTTGAAACTAAGATCTAAAATTTCCCCCACCGCAATGCTCTAAAATCGAAATGTTCTGGATTAATAGTTTCTTATGATGAATTCCAAGGCTCAAATTTGTGTTTATTTGTTTTTCTGAGATGTTTATTCTTTTCACAGGCCCTCCGATGTCACTCCTTAGCCTTTCAAAGATCTTTAGCCCGAGGCGATTCGATAAAAAGAGCAGGTTTGGATTTTTGATAGGCCTATTGTTGGTTTACATTTAACATGTTGATTCTACTCGTGGACCTTTTACGCATATATAATTGGTGCGAAGTGTTTTGTTCCCAGATAAAAAGCGCATTTGGGCAAATCCGTTGAGATAAGAACTCCTGGATATATATTGTGTGTGTGTGTTTTACCATATAGACTGTTCAAAATGGATACAAATCAAGATCAAAGATACATAAATAGACGCGGTTGAATACATCTCGTCTGATTGTGAATAAATTTATCAATTTTCCCTTTTATAGTTAAGTTCTGCGGTGGCGTAATTTCTGTCGACCAGTAAGCCATGAAGTCGTTCGTTAGACACCTTCACGTGGCGTTCACAAAAAGAAATCGTGCAGTCTAAACAGAGAGAACATAAATAAGTTTCCTTTTCAACACTTGGTTTATTCCTGCGTTTAGAAAGGAAAACTGACACAATAGAAGTCGTCTTGCGGTTTCCTTTTAACGTCATGGCAGCCACTTACTATTTTAGCTGGAGGCTGCATTCAGCCACAAATCTCTTAATCTCTACATCCTGCCTTTTAAATGTAATTATTTCTCTTTTTCTACATTGTACTTCTGGTCACAAAAGAAACCACACTTTTTCGAGTCAGTCTCGGCTTAGCATTGCGGTCTCAGTTTTTCGCTAATGTCATTTTATAATTCTCGATAATTCTATCTAATACATACTGTCTATCCTTCAGTTTTGAATTATTTTTAATTTAGTGTGAGTATAATTCTGGCAGTTTGGGCATCGTTAACAACTGTTAACTTCTCAATTGAACTATCTTGTTCTTTGATCATCTCTCATCTCATCTCACTTCTCGTTTTTTTCTCTTTTTTTTCATCGACTAACTTCCCACGGCCGGTACAGAGGAGGCCCTTCGGACTATTGGGCCCTGATATAAAATGTTTCATCCAAAATTTGCTGACTTAGCATTGTACATGCGATAGTTTCTCTGATGAAAACCTAAAAATGAGGGATAAGGTTCGCTCAGAATTCAGTGCCATATAAAGCTATAAAAGGGATGTTTCAATGAGTTATGTGTACACAAGAAGACATGTAAATTGGGAAAGGTTGACAGACTTTTTCTAATTTTGTCTTGGTGCCTGGAAATTAATCATAATTTGTTTTTCCTCAACAGTTCTCTAAATGGCTTCATCTTGGCGTTGAGCAAAAAGATCGAGAGTAAATTTTAGCACTGTGGCACTCAAAATTTAGTCAAAATGTCCACCATTTAGTTTTTCCGGGATGTTTCAAGCTATTCGACCAGATTAAAAAATAATAACAGCACGAGTCTGATCAAAAATTTTGAAAACATTGGTTAATACCTGTTTTAGAATTTGCTCGTCTCAAACGAGAAAACTGGTAGTTTCCAGTCCAATTTGTTTCGAGTTCTCCCGGGACCGCAGGTTTGATCTCAGTAACGGGACAATTCGTAAATGTACCTTGTGTATGTCTTATGCGATAGTCATACGAAAACAAAGTACCTTGGATAAAGCCATCTTTCGGAATGGATCTTGTGTAATTGATATGTTCACTGCAGAAAAAGTCTATGAAAATTAATACAATTTAGGTTTCTCCAAAAACGATGGATTGTTTATTTTCCGATTTATGCAACTAAAACTCGTTCATTAATTTCTAGCGCACAAGAGAGGTACAAGGCTAAACTCGTGAACAGGACTTTGTCGAGTAGACTGAATGAAATCAATTTTGTGACAGTTTGAATAAATTTGTCGGTAACAGCAAAGCATTTTATATGTGCACATGTCTTATATCAAGGCAAAAATAGAAAACGAAGAAATTAAAAGGTCAAGATATCGGAAATTCAACCCCGGGTCAAGTTAACAGCAAATGATAGTGATAAAATTAGGGCGAAAGCATGACTTCGGTGAGACCTCAGTCAAGCGACTTGCAAACACAACCAACATTTTCGCAGCTTACAATTTGTTTCTCTAGTATTTATTTTATTCAATTTTTCCATTCTTTACGTCTCCATTCTCTTGATTGTAATTTCAATTGGACCATAAATTTAACACACTTCAAGGAAGAAGTGAAGCTGATAATTTTATGTGGAGATATAATTGTGTACTGTAATACTTCATATGTTCCATTTCAGCCTGTCGCCAGACTGGAATGTTAGTGGTATTTTTATGATTGCATTGTTACAACGGCGGCTCTTTGTGTAACGAGAAGAATATGAAACTGTCCTTTTTCGTTCCGAAAACACCGACAGACATGCAGAGCGAACCGACATGGAGGAGTTTATGTGAAGAGTTTTAAAGTGGAGTCAGGTTTCTTTATCAAAGTAATAATGGAACTGATGGACTATACGTTATTCAGTTCAATTTTGTCGAAAGCCTGGCATATCTTTCACTTTTCACGCTAAATAGCTTGGAATTTCGGCGTCATATATTAACTGAGACGCGAGGGTGCGTAAAATTTTTGTTCACTCAAACCCTGTCGTTTTGCGTTCTTCCCAGCTTTTATCTGAAACGCCCCCAGAAAACAAGGTATACAAAACAGTATATATGATCCTGTTTCTTCAGGAAAGAAAGCTTTTATGTCCTCCCCCGCCTCTCAGACATAAGAGCCCGCTGGTTTAGATAAGTTTTGATTAACGAACAATTAACATTACAAATTTCTTCTGGTTAGTCGCTTTTAGTAATTCATACTTCATACAATAAAATCGTTTTCAAAGATTGTTACGTGCTTCATAAGTTGTGTTCAACTTGGTCTATGTTGTTATCCCGACTAACCCACTGAAAATGTAATATTACTTCCAAACGTAAGCCTGACTTTATTTTCCTAATTACTTAGTTTCTACGGATTAAGAACCCCTACCAAAAAAAAAGCGATTGCAGACAGTTCTTAAAATCTTGTGTTTATCTTTCGAGAAAGATTTTCACACCAGCGGCTTAACAAAATGTACTTATCAAAGTTATTTTGGCGGCGTTTGTGTGAAAACATAATACGAAATTCTAAAGAGGGCCAAGAAAATTTGATGTCTTACAGTTGAAAGAGGATTTAACGGTTACCTATGACCTTTCCAAAGCTAATGTGATGACGGTATACAAGTACATACTGAAGGCTTAAACTATCAAGTTGTTGGTAGCACGCCAGCAAAGTAGCGTTTTCTACTAATGGCAGTTATAATGTGAGAATCACGAGAGAAGTAAACATGTAACAATGCCAAGTTCTTGGATCCAACTTCTAACGCGACTGCAGAAACAAGGCAAGCGTTGTAGTATTCACAAATCACAGAGAAAAGTTCGTAAGTTTTCAGTTCACATAGCGTTCAAGCATAATCTATCACGAATACTGAGTATAAACCGCGTATATTAAAGAACATGGGCAATCTTAGTGACTGAGAAAACTGGATTCAATAACTGGAAATTCTGGTCGGTGCATAGAAACGAAGTAACCAATACAATACAATAAAATACAATACTTTATTTAGATACGTTAAGTCTAAGAGCCGTACAAGCTCGTTCAAAGTGCGTACATGTATTCCTAAAATACAAAGATTTCATTACATAATTTCCACTGAAGTTATACACTCTAAAACATGAACATGAACATGAAAAGGGGCGAAAGTGTGGTATAAAAAAAGTAAACAAAAAGAATTCGACGCCGTGACTTTGGAACGAAAAGTCGAGCTCCGCAAAACTTTGTAATCAGAATTCTGGGCTTATCCTGTATCCTGCTCAAAAACTAGGAGTTGAAGACTCGGTCGCAAAATACATCTTTTGGATGTATTGGTAGCGATATAAATATCGACTTGGGGGTGGTTCTGATAGAAAAAAACCAATAGAGAAGGAAAATTCCAACTTGGTTGACAACGGTCAAAAGGCAGCTTGTGTAAGCTGGGCATCCAAAGAAATTGCAATAATGATCAATAATTCGAAAGGCGAGAAAACTGCGACCAACAAAGAAATTGAATCCTCAGTTAGTGATGAAAACTAAGTGCTCGGTTTTCTGTTCCTTTGCTTGAAAACCGTAAATCAACTCTTAATTGAACCAATCACATCAAAGTTCTGATTTCAATGTCAAAGCCGTGGTAAAAGCGATAAGCCTGCAATATTTGAGAAAGGTCAGTGTGCACCAGAAAAAGTTACTTGAAGAGCAGGCAAGTTCAAATCGGCGTTAATGGACCTCTAAATTACGATTCTAACAAATAAAAGGGTCCTGTTATTTCCGTAAATAGTTGCTAATAGTCCATAATTTTAACGGAAGGTTGGAAAACGTCTTCAACTTTTCAAAGTCAAAGTTTTTCGTGCTTTGTTCTCCTCTGTAGAAGAGCCAATATGCTTATTCATTTCACTTTATCCGTCTTCAAAATGAACTTACTAATTAAGCAGATATTTTTAAGCAATCTATTTTCAGACAGTTCATCATAATTTGAAGCCTGTTAATTCCCATTATAAAATGACAACTTATGACTTGATATTGTTTTGGTTTTTTTCCTCGCGACGCAATCTTTAAGCCTTGCTAAAGTCAAATTTGTTTTCTCCCTCCTCAGCTGAATAAAGGCCATTTAATTTCAAGAGCTATCATTCAAAGTCTATTTCCAGAAGTTTCGATCCATTACAGTTTAAGCTCATCTACATGTATTTGAGACAGTGATTAGTGGGACGACTCACAAGCGTCTACTTATTTTTCTTGGGGCAATTTTTAGGTTTATAGCTACTATAATTGAAATGATAATTAATGTTTTTGTGTTGTTCACAGCAGACAAAAAGCACTTACTATATTTGAACGCACGCGCTCGTAAATTGTGCACCAGGTGACTGGGATCGTGTTACTGAATTGACCACGTTTTTACCAAAATCGTTTCTGTTTCGGATCAGTCTGAAGAAAAAAGCCAAAAAGTGGCACCGTATTTGGCTGATATCATAGTGCAGGGAAAATTTCTATCATCCGTGTCGTTGCTTTGTTTAACTTTTGGCCCATTAAATGCAATTAGGTAAAGGGCGTGCCTATTAAATCGTATTAGACCAAACGTGCTGCTCTTGAGAAAGGCGACAGACTGACTGGTGAGTCCACATAAATGGTTATTATCTCTATATGAATAAGCGTGCAAATATGTCTGCTAAAAAAAAGGTTCCATTTTACTGAACAAGAGGATAAAAGAAAGGAGTCCACGAATAGATATTCACGTGACAAACAAATGGCGCCGTGCTTGAGCGTTTGGTCCTGCTGTGGCAAGGGAGACGGCGAGTCAGGGGTCTTTCCGGAGGCTTGTTATTTCAATTGGCGTGTTAGACTTGAACTTTTTCAATCAACGACAACAATGTTCAAAATCCTCAGTTAAGAATTAATATTTCCGATAGGATTGTTTTGGACCGTCTCCCATGCTCTTGAAAACGCTAATGAAGGCATTCACTTGAAACCGTCGCAGAGACCGCAAAAATTGTGGATCAAAAATTCTTTAAATGGCACTAAACCTCATGTGATCAAAGACGCCATTGTAATTGTTTTTAATTATTTGTCAAGTCACGTGTTTCTGTCGTCATACTTCGACCAATGGCGTATCTTCACCTGCAGTTTACCCACAATTCCCTGGTACTTTGCCCTAATTCTCCCACTGACTCTCAAAACGTCAGCCGCCACCAAAATCTGCAGTTTCTTATAAACTACTCAATTGTAATGCTTTGATCCATTTGGTTCTTTCATTTACCCACTTCAGGCTCGCGATACAAATAGGAAATCTCCTTACTGCTTGCAGAGATTTTCTTAAATGTTGAATCTGAGAGTTTGTTTGTACCAGCCCAGTAAACAGGAGTAAATTTTGTGTTTTAGGGTGGAGACCACAAAACTGACAATCTTGAGTTTTCAAATCAAAACACTGAGGTTGACTTACGAAACTGAAATGTTTGTATTTTAGCTAATTCCTCAGGACACATCATGTCTCATTGTCTCTTCGTGATGTGTTCTTCCAATCATTCGGGTACTGTTCTACAAAAGGAAATTGATCTAAAGCTTCCTTTTGTCACTGAGAATTGTTCTTGGAAACACACCAGTACCCTGGAGTTTGAAAGTGAAATGTAATTTTGCAATGAAAAAAAAAAAAGATATCGACAAACAAACGACGAGTAACACTTTTCCAAGCCACGGGGACATCACGTGACGATTGAACAGTTCAGTTGTCATAGTTGAGTCTAAGCTGTTTCTTTTTCACCAGAGGAGGAGAGGGGAGTGGGTAAAGGATTGTTTCATTCTCTAATTTATCGATCTGAAACTCGGTGTTAGAGCAGAACGGCGAGGAATTATAAAGGGAGGTGACTCACCCCATAAGAACTGACTTCCTGGCAAACAGAAAAACACAAAACTAGATGTACGATTCAAAAGCGCTGTCTAATTGCTAAGCTCCAGTTCCTTGCCTTGAATACTTTTATAAAATGATTTAGTAGCCACTCAGCAGTTTTTGATTGGTAATCCGCGAATCTGATTAGTTCTCTCATCGTTTTCTACTTAACATGGAATCTTGGAATATGGAATTGCTGGCGTTCGAGTGAACACGAATTAGCCGGAAATGAAATATTTCTGCGGCACGAGAGCAGTGGGACTGGGGCTAACCCAGTCGAATGAGCATGTGCATAAGGGAGGGCCATATAAGAGATGAATATCACGTGGGATATCATTGTAGGCCGACACCTCGGTTGAGATAACGTAATTTTTATTTTATTTTTATTTACTTTACTTTATTTTTTAGGGCATTTACTCAGTTCAAAGTATATCGTCCCTTGTGTAGCTTCGTAGGATGGGCTATTTAGAGCTTGAGCCATGGTCCTTACCCAGATTTCCTGCCGAGTTCTTTTCTCCTCACTAGGAGTTTTTCCGGCAGGTTTTTTCTGAACTCTGTCTGACAGTACTATCTTTGTAAACTGTCGCTCAGCTCTGTATCATCTTATGTATCGCATGCTTGGATGTAATAAGAGGTTATAGCATAACGTTTTGTTATAGATCCCGGTGCTCGGCCAAAACCACCAAAATAGATCTTATGGTTTTGCTCACATTGTTTACTGTGTAGTGGAGCTGAAATCTACATCTTTTACTTAATAGAAAAGAACAAAAACTTGTTAAGTACGTCAGCTATGCATCTGTCTCCAGTAGAGAGCCAATCAAAATGTGAGAATAATTCAATTAAACTACTCGCCCTCTTTTTCTATGAGCGATAGTCGACTCGACCTCTCATTGACCATTCGCTCATAGATAACTCGGGCTCGTAATCTAATTGTTTCTATAAACAGTAAACGTTTGGTTTGTGTTCGTTAATGTTGACGAAACACGAGATAACGTGATTGAGAATTTCGAGTGAGCTTTGGACGGGAACACGAGATTTCCTGAGATTTCTCGAGTTCTTTCAATCTTGTTCAAGTGTTCCCCGAGTGTTTTCGAGATTTTGTTGGTATTTCCCTGAGAGCAGTTAAAGAAACTATGTTTAAGCATGAAATTCCTTGACAAATTTTCGCTCAATATTTAGTTATACTGAATACGTTCTTCCGAGAGCGTTTTCTTCATTTATCATAAGTTTGGCCAAATGCCTGATAGCTGTGTAATAACTAGAATTCTTGAGTGTGTGTATAGGGTGTCTTCAGCAAACTTACTCTTAATACACCAACCACGAAAGGTAGCTACCCTTGCCGACTTAAAAAAAAAAAGTGAAAAATTATCTCGGTATTATTTTCAGCGTGAAGTAAGAACATCAGAGAAGACCGCACAATCCAGGGACATTTTTGTCGATTTTGCTACACCGCGAAAACTGATCTCCAAGATTCGGGAATCTTAATTCAAGGGCTTAAGTGGAAATCTTAAAACAAGTGGAGTTCTTCAACGCTAAAATGGCTGTTGTCGTGGATCAAAATCTCCTTGAGAAAAAGAAGGTTTTGACAATTTTAAGTGCAGTGACGTTTTGTAGACTACATTGCGCATGTACCACAGCGAGCCTGCTGCGTTTGACAGGGTTATGTCCCCTATAATTAATTAAAGGTTTCTAAAAATGTCAGACCAAAACAAATGACTTCCCGTCCAAACGGCGATCACATACCAAGAGAGGCTTTTCATGGGGTTCTTTCATCCCTCTGGTCAAATAAGTGTGGTCGAAAAATTCAGCGTTAAATAACAAAGACGCGACATTATTAAATAGCATTATCAAAATGATGGGTGGGAGCAAGTGGAGATTTCAGTCTTCTGATCTCTGTTGAATTATTTTCTCGGATTTTCGGTCACGAAAAATTAGTTTATTTAACAAAAGTGCAACGATAAATCTTATAAAAACTCGGGCGTGGGAGAATTCGGTGGCAAATCCCTCTGGCCGAATTTAATTAAAACGCTTCTGTCCCAAAATAAATGCAGTGAAGGTTATATTTCACATTCCAGGCCTCGCTGTCATATCAGTTGGCAAGACGAACATTAAAAGGTTTCCGAGATGCTACAATAAATACTAGAAGTAATTTCAAAGTTGTTGCTTCGTGACAGTCCAAATTCAGCAGTAATCGAAACGGGTCGTTTGATTCGGCTGATTTTTTCCTTTGTTTTCGCATACCATCATTGCGAGATGTATGGCGATCCGTTAGGCCCAGCACGCCACGCATCCTACCCAAAGCACATGCGCAGTAAAGATACCCTAACTGAGCCCCGTCCACACTGCGCCAGAGAAATTTGAAAACGCCAGCTTTTCGTTCTCGTGCGGACGGAGAACATATTGGAAAACGAAGCTTTTCGAAAACGATGGCGTCGCGAAAATCATATGATTTCCTTTACCGAGTTTACCTCAAACTTAAATCCAAAATGATCGTTGATTGCTGTTTTTTTAAATTCCTTCGGCGTGGTGTAGACGGGGCCTGAACCCGAGTCTCAACTTCCCCTCAGCTCCGCTAAAGACAGTAGCATAAACACCTGGAACTAGTCTGAATCTCAAATATATTCATTCGCGCTTTGCAGATTTGGATTTGCAGGTGATCACTGTATTTTATTCTTCTCAAACCAATAACGACCAGGAGCCGATTTCTGAAGCAATAGAACACACGGTCAGCATGAAATTGTTTTCTACCTAAAATGGGAGAAACAGTCTCTTAGGGAGTGGCCATTGCCATTTTAGTGGCCCTGGGAAAGCGAACCCTAACACAGGCAAGGCAGACTAAACTTCACGGAGACTATAAACAGTCGAACCTCTGTTAA
>Ga0099808_1055255_pt1 | contig 10556 bp, 6 predicted proteins | sample OrbTnscriptome_2_FD_81140 | JGI IMG/M metagenome (GOLD analysis project Ga0099808, IMG submission 81140) | Coral microbial communities from Puerto Morelos, Mexico - Orbicella T R B metatranscriptome (Eukaryote Community Metatranscriptome) | ecosystem: Host-associated > Invertebrates > Cnidaria >...
ATACTTTGCTGCAACATGGACAGAACAAACAGAAAATAATCCCACGGTTTTGGTTGAATCATTTGGGATTTTTTGTTTCATTTTTTCTTTTAGTTCATCAGACAGATGTCCAATTATAATGTCAACTGCACAAATGTTTACTTTTTGGTTTTTGGAGTTAAATATTTTAACATTGTGACCATCTACTGCTTTGGTTAGTACTAAACAAGTGTGTGATGTTCATGGGATAATCACTTTCACCTGGGTTTACATTTAAAATCCTTCCTTTTGGGACCTCAATATCTTGTTCTGTGTGTTTTCCTTCTCTTGGGTGATTTAAAAGCTCTGCAAATTCTTTTTCATCCTTCTGTCTCATAATTTCTGACAATTCATGCGTCTTAAAATGTTCTTGCCAAATATTTGTGGTTAATGCACTATAGACATCTTTTGAATTCTCAAAGATCCATTTGTCAAAAACTGGCTTTAACTGAAACAGGTCACCAACAGTAACATGTACATTTATCAAATTAATTCCTCCAAAGGATTTGGGTGTACCCATGAGCTGCTGTAAGCATAAATTCAAGAACGTGAACATGCCACTGCCTACCATACTAATCTTGTAAACTTATGAAAATAACCTCAAGTTTCCTCAGCTGTGCTCTGATAGTGTTAAGTCTGTCTCTATCAAGTGTGCAAATATACTCAAAACCTTGGTTAACAGGTATGTTAAAAGCAGAGTGAAGAGTGTTACCACTTATATTAAATGCTGCTTTTCATGTTGGTGCTACTTTAAGTACTTTTATGTCATCAGGGTTTTCACCTCTTGCTGGTACACTATTGAAATATCTGATCAAAGTTTCATACAAAGCATTAGTAACTGTACACATGTAGTTTTTCCAACGCCAGCCCCACCACTTGAAAAATTCTAAGTGTTTCATCACTAGTTTTGATGGAGTTCAAGAAAAATTCCATTTGCTTCACATTAATTGAATGAACAAGTTTTGTAAAATTATCATCAGTCATACATTTTACTACAAGATCTTCATTGTCATTAGTTCTTGGAAAGATACCAATATCATCCATTAAATCATATTGATTGTGTTGTTTATTTGTGTCTGGGGCCACATCCACAAATTCTTCCAGTTTGTCATTTTCAACATTTTATATTACATCATCAAGCACTTCTGCATGACAATCATATTGATGTCTGTTCTGGGCTACTGTGTTCTTGAGTTGTTCGTATCTTTCTTGGTAACTTTTGCAGTTGTATAAGATCCTTGTTTTCATTCCTCCAAGGAGTGTACAGTATTAACTGTTCTCTGCTGTAATTTTCGGGGTCCTTGTATTTTGTTAAATCTTACTGAATGAATAATAAATATTTTAGATTTTTGTCTTTTCGCTAGTTTCAATTCACCTTTAAGTTCATATTCTTCACTTACTTCTGTGTTGTCATTTTCAGGTAAGCAGTCATCTCATGTATGTAGATGTTTTAACTTGACTGATATGTTCTGTACCTCAGGCTTTTATTTTGTTTGGCACAGTTATACATGCTGCAAAATCAGCGACGCATAATTCTTCTAATTGCTTTGGTCGTCTTTGGTATCTTTTGATCAGGTTATCTGACTCAATATCTTCAGAGCTACCTGGTAGTTTTTGAAGCTTATCCATTGATTTTAGTAGGAATGTTCTTTCCTGAGGGTTGGATGTGTTAATAAACTGGAATTCACGAGATGACCTTCTTAAAGGCATTTGCAAAACGAAATATACTGCTTCTTGTGCACTGATCTCAACAGTATGTAGAAATTGGTTTCCAGTGTGTCTGACTTTGTTTATGAGGTCTTCATTACCAGAGCTTGCTTCTTCTGAAGCTTTTCTTAGAAATTTGCTCGTTCCTCTTTGTCCTTTAGTAATATATGAAAAAAAATGAACAGCACAAGCATAAGGATCCAAGATAAGACTGTATGTCCATGTTAGCTAGTCCATGTTAGAAAATAGTATTTTAGTAATTTAGAGTAGTATTCTTATCTTAAACTTTAATAATCCCCTAGATTCAATATTTGTTTTGATATCCAATGTGTTGTGGCAAATGTTTTACCTCGAAATTTGTTAAAACAAACAAGCTAGTTACTCTGGAAGCCCCTTGCAAGTAATATTAGATAGTGTTTACATTTAGAGCGTTATGTTCAGTTGGGGTACACATCCATTTTATGCATGCTCTAATTCCCAGAAAATGACGGTCGAATCAGGGACATCAAAAATTGTAGGGTTTAGATTTTCCTCCACATCATTTGTTTGCCTTATAAGTAATGGAACATACACTGTACACATCGTAGCACATCATTTGTGTTAACCAAAGCATCACAGTTCATTCCACATTTTGTACTGTGTAACAAGTTGTTTCAATTTTGGCATGAGAATTTATGTCTTGGCTCCGAGAATTGTAGCAAATTTTTCGCAATACGACGTCATTGTCCGTAATTGGTGCCATACGCATCATATTCCAGAACTGATCCTTAAAACATGGTAAGGCATCCTTTGCATTCACAAAATGGTTATGAAGGCCGATCCTTGACAGGTATTGCTCAACCGAGATTCACATGCTATCTTTTGATCTTGAAAACACAACAACAGGGTTACTGTAAACACTGTTCAAGTGTATTTGTAACAATGCAAGTACAGTGCAAGTGCAATACAGTCTTTTTCAGTTTCTGAGAGTTTCTGATAATCCCTGGCAATCCCTGACAATACATGTATGTCTCACTTAGAAAACTTGCCTACATCAGTCAGTTCAAGTGGATATAAATGTTGGCTTGTGAAAGTACAATGACTCCTTTGCGGTATAGGGCAACCTACAACGAACATTCAGGCTGATAAACTTACGTGTTTGCTTGCGAAAGGGTACCAGCCCCAGTGCAACCTGCACCAACCACAAGCTGAGTCTTGATATGTTGGCTTGTGTAAGTAAAATAACTCCCGATATGGACACCTGAAGGAATGATGAAAGAAAGCTATCAATAAGCAAAACAACTGCAATCAATATTTGTAAAGCCTACATGCAATTAGGAAGCTGGATTTTCGATAAATGAAAACAGATATGCAGTTAACTATAATCTACATGTAAAATACGAAATTATGAAGGATATGACGATAGATTTTCAATACATGCAAACAGACAACATAATCATCTCAAAACAAGCAATACATGTAAAAGAAAAAACATACCTTCGCAACAGAAAGCTGGGAAAATAAAAATGAAGTATCTTAAAACCGATAAATGGTACACAAAAGCGAAGCGGCCAACATGAAGGAGGCAAAAAATCCACTCGCACAAGCCAACTAGCGCCCAATATTCTCATCTATAAGATCTAAATCTAGTGCCCAGTCATCTTGGTAGAATTCCTTTCAATCATGTGACTCTCATGAACAGACAAACTTCTGGCTGCAAACTTAATGTGAGCTTCGCACACAAAAATCAGCTATTTCACTAATACATGTTGGCTACAGTTAACTTTTTAAATGTCACAAAGAAATAATTGGACCATGTGTTCAAAGTTTCTAGCAGAAGTCACCGGATCACTTTTAATTAAGTCTGATTTCTTTTGCCATATCATAACTTGGATTTCGTTGTCAGTGTCAATAAGCCGTCCTAATATTTTAAGCAAATGTATCCATCTTGTCTCTGCTGCTAAAGATGAAGAGAACCAATTGTAGGCTTACCGAGTTGTCTCACCATTGCAAACAAGTCCTTTTTGCATCTCTCAAAGTATGGAGGGGATCCCATTAGATTTCTAAATACCCTGAAGCCTTCATCAAGGTGTATCAATGTTTCCCAAAAACCAGCTGATTTCAAATCACCGGCTGTGTACGTTTTATCCTTTCTTTTGCACTTGCGAAGAGAAAGTGATGCACTACCTTGAATGAATCTACTTGATTTGTAATTTCTTAAGCTTATAAAAAAATGTTAGGGACGCTCTGTGCTACTCTTCTATCCTGACTTTGCAACTCCCACTTACATATTGTAATGCACAGCCACTAATCTCTCACTGTTATCAGCTCTTTGTTTTCTGCAAAATATTGAGGGAAATGACAAACATTCTGAATCTTTATCAATAAATATTCCTAAAGGTCTGTTGCCTTCATCCAGTGCAAAGCTCATTACGTTGTCCCTATGTTCAGTCATGTCTGGCTCTTGCAGCAAAGTGTCCAAAATTCCTGATGGACATTGTGTTTCTTCACACCACTCATCATCACTGTCATTTTCACTGTTGTCGTTTTACCTAACATTCCCTACGGACATATTCTGTTCACCCTGGTTCTTATCTTTTTTATTAATGTGTTCAACTGTATTTGAGCTTTCCACACTACTCCTTTCAAGAAATTGCAACATCTCCTGGTCATTTTCATTCAATGTATCTAACCAACTGTTTGCAACTTGTACACCTTCATTCTGAAATAATTTGCTCTTGCCAACTAAGTATTTTGCAGCTTCTAAAACTTTGCTAGGTCTGATGCTCTGAAATTGTTAGTAATGTTTGTAACTAAGACATCTTTTTAGTTTTACTGGAAAAGTCTGGGATTCCTTTACTGGTCTAGGTAGAACATTTACAATCAAGTTGACATCAGCTGTTACATTGATAACATTCCATGAATACTTAATTGACCACCAGTGGATAATTCTCTAATTTGCATAAATGGTATACATAGTGATATGAGCCTTTCTTCAAGAACAGTCAGGTTTAGTATTTCTTGTTTATCAGGAAATGTCATTTTGTTGGCTTTGGCATAACTTGGTAATTTACCATCTTTAAGGTTGAATGACGTATAGAACAAATCCACTCAGTGTCATTTATACTCTTACAGTAACTCCAGTCAGGCATAAATAAAGAATATTTTGTGGGCATATTTTATTAAGACTTGGGTTACATTTTGCAACAGATGATCTGTACCATAACTGATCACAGCAAGTACAGCCATATTCTGGACCACATTTAATATTCCTATGAAACATTTCAGTTAGCTTAGGCATTGTTAAATTGTAGAAACATTCTTTGCTGTGGCAAGTTTGCTCTCTAGATTCCTCATCAAAAACGTTTCTTTGTTTAGTAGTTTCTTGTTTGAATTGATTTATACCTCCAGAAGCTTTTGCCTTTCTCTATTTGGCCCAGGGTTGTCGCTATTGTCATCATCATTAATTCAATTCTGTGGACTATCCATCACATTTTGAAGGCAAGCTCTGTTTCTTTTGAAGGATAGTTGAACTTTGTCTGGATTTTCTTGTTTATAGTTTTTCAATCTTTGCCTTTGGCACTCTCTAATTTTCTCTAGATTGCATTCTTGTGCTTTCGAGTTTGTGTGTTTGTCCATTTGTTTGACTTTCTCTGGATTTGCTCCTTTATATTTTAGAAAATCTTGTCTTTGGCACTCTAACTTTCTCTAGATCACGTTCTTGTCTTTCTGATTTTGTTTGTTTCTCCATTTGTTTGACTTTCACAGGATTTGCTATTTTAAATGTTTTGGTAGCTAGTCTTTGACATTCCCATGATTTTTCAAGAGTATCTTTCCGTTTCTGTTGTTTGTTCTTATTCTCTTTCTCTCTGAATTGTTTATTGGTTCTCCTCTCCTTCATATATTGCCTCATGAATGCTATTCGTTTTTCAGAGCATGATGATTGGTAACACAAGTGTCAGAAGATTAATGGCATTGTACTGATCACATAAAATTTGCTATCAACCGATGGTTTGAGTGCTTTTCAACTTTTACTGGGTGAATTTCCAACGGTTTCCCATTGGTAATCCATTAAAATATATAGAAAAGTTATTTAATATATTCTATTTTTAACGTTTTACCATTGATAAAACATTGAGAACTCACGACATGAAGTTCAAAAGTGTGGTAAAACAGGTGATCTTCTGTAATTTTGTCTGCTAAACAATGCTGTCAACAGAATTTTTTTTTCGATAGCAGTTGTTCAACAATTTTAATTTACATCTTATTCAAATTTGCTTTCAAATAGTTTCACCATAGTGAGCAAAATAGTAATAACGTTTTTTGATGTGATTGGTTTTCGCTACATTTTTCCCCCTCCTTTATTGAGTGTCTTCTTCAAAAGCTATTATTGTATTACAGTTTCTTTTTTCTATATGTGTGTACTTATTAAACTTACATGTAAAGTTTTGTTTATGTCCTTATTAAAATTACTTACAAGATGAATATTCCATAATTAACCAGAAATGAAGAGTAATTTAATTAGTGGTAGTAACAGCATTCTGCTGTTAACAGAATGCTTCAAACACATAAGTGTGATATAAAAATGATGCCATTACACATGGTAAACTGTCGCTAAAGCGATAAAACGTGCCTTCTGATCTGAAAAGTTACTTTTATAACGTAGTGTCTCATTTTAATTCCTGTTGTACAAAGTTTTTGCTACCTTTTTCAGTCCAGCTTGGATTAAAGATTATTTAATGCAAATAAATGCAGTTTTTTCACCAATAGCCTCGAGTATTTAAGAGTAACCACTGGTAACCAAATGATATTGACTAGTCAATTTGTGGTTACCAGTTGATTTTCTTGTCCAGCGGTCGTTTGAGTCACTCTATAGTCTGCTTTGGGAGTACCACCGGTAGTTTGTAATTCAACAATTACATGTACTTTATTATTTCATTCCTTTTTTGGAGAGAAATAAGGTGGAGATGATCGACACCCTAAATTGGCGATGTCACGCAAGATTACACTTCCAAAAAAGTTTATAATTTCCTTAAATTTTTGTACTAATGAGTAAGCTTGCCATATTTGCCCATGAAAAAAACCCAGATCCCGGAATAAAGCGATTGCAGACATTTCAATCAAGTACTACACCTGTTATTTAGCAAAAACAAGTTTACTGTTGTGGACAATGGGTGACAAAAGTGTTGAGACACTTGTTAGTAAAATTTGATTCTCGAGCATCTTGGACACATTTTCCCGCCTTCCCCCCAAACAATGTTGATTTTTCTATTTCTTAGACTGCGTAGAACGCAGTGCCTACACAACATTGAATTGGGGGGCCGGGGGTATAAGAGAATCAACACTAGATGTAAATAAAATAGGACAAGTGCTTAAATATCGAAAAGCGTCATTTCCTAAAAGTGTCTCAACTACTTTTGTTGCCCATTGTAGTCTGATGATCTCTGAGGTAATTAGGTGAAATTCTAGTTACATTTACTTTGTTTTTATATTTGTATATAATATGTATACTGGTATGTATGGTTGGCTTGTTTTTGTTTGGCACTTGTTTTTTGTGAAGATGAAAAGATATTGGCTATTACTATTATTATTAAAGGCCAGTAAAATATATAATTTAATTTTTGTGGGGTTATGCAATATTATTGCATAATCACACATAGTCATCGGCATCTTGAAGGCTTGAGGATTTTATGAAACCTGAGTGTGGGGCAAGGTACACGGGCTCACAAAATGGTTGGAAATCGAGCCTAGAGAATCTCTCACGCGATGAAAATTTTCATGAGCGCAAATCGAACAGGAGCTTTTAAGCCTGGTTTTCACTAGTGACGCAAGCACAAGCGCAAGTGCAAGTGCAAACACAATAATTCTTATTTCACTGTGAAAATGGCCTTGATGCAGGCATAAGTGCAAGAACAAACACAAGGATCAAAATTTTTCCTTTTTCTTGTGCTTGCGCTTATGCTTGCATTTGCACTGCAGCAATTGAAAACAAAATACCGCTCAGGCGTAACACAAGCACAAGGATATTTACCACATGTGGTTGTGTTTGGCCACTAAATACGCAGGACCCAGATTACCTTGAATTTCGTTTATACTTGGATCATCCCTATTGCTTGTGCTTGTGCTTACACTTGTGCTTGTGCTTGTGCTTGTGCTTGTGCTTGCGCTTGCGCTTGTGCTTGCATTGCTAGTGAAAACCAGACTTAAAGGGACAGCATCATGAGCTGCACATGTCTAAAACTGCCTTTTTATATTGGTTGAACTATTTGTTTTTTGAGCTGATTTTTAACTTAATGTGTTATCTTGTAGCTAAGGGAAAGCAGATTTGTCAAAAGTGAGTTATTTTGAGGCTAATTTCAGTTTTCAAAAATAACTTATAACTCGTGCCATGTTTCGGGTCTCTCGGGTCGCAGCGTGATCAAGTCACCAGTGCTAACTGACTCACGTACATAATTTTTTTTCTCCACTACGTCTCCACAGATTTCTAAGTGAAATATGCCATTTGAAAGCTAAGTGAATGTAGATTCCGCAGTATGTAATGATTGAGATGCCACGATACATAACGATACATAACAATACGATCCATCTCTTTTTAACTCCACACAGCTAACCGATTCATGTAAATAATTTCTCTTACTACTTTTGGAAACAGAATCAGAAAGCTTAACTTATCAGACTTTTACTAATAATAGTAATTGCTGTAAACTTTGTGGTGAATAGATTACATTGTACAGAGTTCGTATGGGTCATGGAAAACCTGGAAAGTCATGGAATTTTTAATTTCAATTTCCAGGCCTGAAAAGTCATGGAAAAGCAATATGCTTTCCGAGAATACAGAGGCAAAAAGATTTTTAAAAAATGGAAAAAACACAAATGAGTCAGAAACTGACTTAATTTCAATGGAAATAAACACAAGCACAGATTTTATGCATTATAATGTTGGACAATACCTGAAATAAATAATAATTGTTGTGACAATACTGACAGAACAGCTGATTAACTTAGGTCATGCAAAACTCAAAAAGGTCCTGGAAAGTGTTGGAATTTTAAAAGCTCAAAGAGTACGAACCTTGTGTAAATAATTTTAATTTACTTTTTAACTTGGAAAATATTTATATTTATTTCCACGTAGTGATGGGACGATTTGACTGGGTCACTTCCTGTCAGACATTTGGAACCCCCGGGGGGAACTCCGATATGAGAAGGTCAGGGATGCTCATCGGAAAATTTGAATTTAGCTGCTAAAGAAGACTAATGTGGGCTTTGCTCGAGCTTCATTAGACCCTTAAAAGATACCATGCAACATGGAATAGGTTCAATTACTAGCCACTGTTCAAACTAGTGAGACAATCTCAGATAGTGCAGAGTGCATTTTACGGCTCTGATACAGTAGTCACGTAAGTCCTCACCCATGCCGTTCTCTCCCTTGGTACTCAGCTAGGCATTTTCCCCTTGCAAAATATGAGTGGACAAAACTTGATAAGACATAATCTTAGTAGTGTGCATGTTTCATGTTTGTTTTTTCCTTCAAGGCCCAAAAATAATTTACAATTAACATTTGTCAAGAAGGCTTTGAATTTTATTGTGGTGTTTTATGCTGAGTTTCAGTCAGTTTAAATTCAATAATACGCAGAAGTGGCAAATGTGACAATTTTACTTTTCACGCTAACGTTTGTAACTTGATACTTTTGTTTTCGTCACCAAGGTATGCAACGTGATACCCTTGGTTCCTCGAAAATATAAGAAAGATGTATATTTTTTACTTACTGCTGGAGATAAGTGGAATAAAGTTAAATATCTGATGAGAAATCGAAGAGGAACAACTTTGTTTTATTCAATTTCACCGATAAACAAGAACTAATCTAATTATCAAATAGTCAGTAGAGTCACAGAATAAAGCGTTCTTATTCACGTCAAACTAATACACAATGCTATTGATTAATACAACTGAGGAGCGTTGTAACAAGAAGTATTGAAGGTAGAAATCGTTACTTGGCCAAAATTATATCCTACATCGGTGAGCAAGTAACCTCAAAGACTGATGAAATTAATTGGAGGTTTCAGTAAGTGCCACAGAGTCTGCGGCAATAATTGTGAAGTTTCTTAATCTGTGGTCACAGATTTAGTAGTTTTACATGTAACTAACACGAGAAAGTTTCAGCTGAATATGAATTTGTGGTATTACTCGAAAAAACGTGCAGAGTTGAACTGGAAAACAGAGTTTATCACACTAACAATGCTAGAATGCATGCATCTTACATGTTTTGTTCTACCATAAGGAAAAGCACTACAATTTGTGTATGATTCTGTATGAAATGTATCTTTCACTTAACATATTCGCCATTTCCACATCCCGATTAATTAATTAAACAAACATTCAAGTTTACACCTTATGGCATTATGGCATTATAGCATTAGTGCCTTAGCGAACAGCAGCCCCCTAAACCATCCCAATAGTGCACTCTGCGCTAGAAAGGTTCCCGCAGGCACTTGTAGACCCGATTCGCTCACTTGAGAGATCAGCAGAAAACAAATCAGAGCATTTCTTTTATTATATTATTTCTTTGAGTGCACCCTAAAAGATATTTTGACAGCTAAAAATAGTGGTGTTTTGCCATCAACACTCTAAGTGAGACCAGGGGGGTACGGGGGGAGGGGTGCTGTCATATATGGGCTATATAGGTATGTGCCGCTGTGAAGGGTATGCTTTTCAAGCAGTTTACGCTAGGTTAGGGTATATAAATCAGAGCATTTGGGTCTAGAATAGGGTATCATTTCTCGCAAAGCTGACCAGTTGGTTGAAGATTTTATTTAGACTAAGGAAACCAGGAATTGCCACTCAAAAATATAAA
>Ga0099808_1082751_pt1 | contig 10497 bp, 2 predicted proteins | sample OrbTnscriptome_2_FD_81140 | JGI IMG/M metagenome (GOLD analysis project Ga0099808, IMG submission 81140) | Coral microbial communities from Puerto Morelos, Mexico - Orbicella T R B metatranscriptome (Eukaryote Community Metatranscriptome) | ecosystem: Host-associated > Invertebrates > Cnidaria >...
GTAAACTTTAAAATAGTAATAATCTCTTATTATTACTCTAGCTCAGGGTAAAATTCTTCTTGGACTGTTTTTGTCGACGTGTGTTTTGTGACAGAACTGAAAGCCTCCAGTATTACATTTCATCTAACTTATTTATAATTCTGTTCCGCCGATTAAGTTTTATAAATATTCGAATTTTAAGGCGTTTTATTGAATCCCCCTACAAGCTAACCTCATAGGGTACTTACGGTAAATGGTTTGCCTTCTTTATTTCGGAAGGAGTGGAAAATGTCTTAATTTGAGGCGATTTTTTTGTAGCAGTGCTTTCTATGTCCACAAACGTAGACGATGGTTGATGTACAGGTGAAAATGTTGACCCACCCAAGTTTTTTTCTTGGCAAACATGAGCCTACTTGTTTCAAAATAACGCGTCCAAAATGTTGATTGGCGAGAAATTTCTACCGAGAATGTTTTTCAACAGCGTTTTATGCTAAAGATGTGGTGAAAATATGTAACATTTGTGTACTTTTTATTCGTTTCGTATGTTATTGGTTAAAAACATCCCGGTCAGTGGATGTATTGTATTTGGAGAACTTGCAGTGTGTAAATAATGGTACATTTTACTGATTTCTTATTTGCCTCTGATCTCTTGGTTGAAATAACTGCTTGGCACAACCCAATATTGGATACTGGAAATTTTTTACATTGTGTACTTTTTTTTTTTAGTTCTGGAAATATCTTAAGTATACATGTGATTATTTAAATATGATCAATATGCATAGCATCCAGTATAGGTACTTTTCTGTATTGTAATTTTCTTCAGCTATCTAAAAGTTGTGTAGATGACAACCTTTTTAGCTCTTGCGTAAAATTTTCACTTTTTATATACTTAAGAATATTGTCTTTGTCTTGGGAAGAATCATATTTTGACAAATTTTGCATTCACCTCGTATCGTTGATTATTCAATACAGTGAACAAAACCAAATTTCTTGGTTTATTATTTGTCGCCTTAACCACAGGGTCATTTCCTTTCTTAACCTTTTCACTCACAATTACAATAATATAAATTTAAACTTTTATGAGACTGTATAAATTAGACTAGATTTCAATCAATTTCTCGTTGAAATTACTTTTAGTTTTCTTTGATGCCTCTTAAGCCTTCAGTGCTACAGTAGAGGATAAGATACACATCAAAATCAACCAGCTTGTGTGGTTATGTTCCAAGAAATCATGCTATGTACAGTAAAAGACGGAAAAAGTATAGATAACATAGTGATAACATCTTGCTTTACGTCAAATGCCATTTCATGAGAATGTTCCTCTTGAAAAATTTTCTTGTTGACAGTCATGGCATTTTGGCACAGTCCAATTTTTATACTTGATTAAAAACCTGAAGAGAGGTTATCTTTCTAGATTAAGTAGTTGTTGAATTTCAGAGTTTCAGACTTCTATATTGTAACATTGGTGGCAACAATTGCCTTTGGAAGTCTATTAAAAATTCAAGGAACCCAAAACATTAATTATAAACTGAGATAGTCTCTTTCTTGGAGATTTGTTAATGTGCCAAGAGGAATTTCCATGTTTTTTTTCTAGAAGCTTTCTGTCAATTCTGTTATTGTTGGGTTGTCATTAAAATGTGTCTCAGTGAAGTGAATTTGTCAAATAACAACAGGGTTGGGTTGTTATCAGATCAGTGCGATTCATTGATACAAATGTACTCCTGCACATGATGAAAAGTTACTTTACAACAAAACATTTTTCTTAGAACTGTAAGAATACTTGAATCAGGTTTGGCACTAAGCCAGCTGTGGATATTTTGCCACCAAGTTTTCAAATATTTATCACAATTTGTGGGTGCAGCTTTCTGCCCTAAGCAGGAATTGAGTTTTCATTGTCTAGTTTTAATTAGAACCGTAACACACCATTAAGTTTTGAATTATAGTGATTAATATTTCGGTCCACATCACAAGAGTTATTTTCTCTCAGAGTTCTTATGATTGCTACAACTAGCTGTAGGGGTCCTGCTTGATTGCAGTTACCAAATCACACACACCAAAACACCAAGATTTACCATTTCAAAACCTTTTTTAAAGCCCTGTTGAAGCAATTTCATAATGCTTCACATCCAGTAATTATAGTCTTTTGTTTACTCTATTCTGTAAGTTAAATTTGTCTGATTGTCTCCTGATAGTTAAACTGATGTTTAGACTGCTGGTCTGTTTTTCAAACAGTACCGCCAAGATGGTACGCAGCTTGAAAACAGCAGATTATTTGAGTATTACCCTGCGGCAATAACTGTTTTTAATTGCAAAGTCTGAGAACTAAAACATCCAAAGTGCGTTTTTCATACTAGTCTACATTTTAGGCAAAATAGCATTCTCTCTGTGGCGTCTTTAAGTCGTGATTGTTCCTCACCTTCAGAATCTTGTTTATTTAAGAAATTAATTTTGATCCACAAGATTCTCTATCAATAAAAGGACTGTCCCAATTGGTTCATAAAAGTGATTTATTCACGTGTCTCAAGTTAATATAGAAATTTTGTTGTATGGACTGGGGCAGATATAGAGTTTACTCTTAATGAGTAGAAAAATGAGGCTGTAAATGTTACTACTGTTCTGAGTCTCACTTGGAACTGTGGTATGGAAAAGAGGTAGTTATTAAAAGCGTATATGTAGATGTGAGAGAAAAATGATGGTCATCATGAGTTTATATTTTGCTCAAGATTGTGTGATTAAAAAGAATTTATATAATAAGCATTCGCTCATAAACATACCCAGCAGGCTTATTCTCTGCTGGATAACTTGACTCTTCAAAAGCTTGTTCTGCATTTGAGCAGAGATAAGTTCTTTAACATTTGTTTTGGCGGCATCTGCTCACCTTTGTAGTTTGCGAAATAGTAGTTTGATGCCAAGATGAAATCACCTGGATATCTTTACCATTTCTGGTCAGTGATTAATTGTGTTCGCAAGTTAATGACTGTCTGGAGGAACACATATATTAATTTTACAGACCACCTGAGGAATTACTTAACCTTTTTTTGGTAGCTCCAAAAGCTTAAGTCAATACCTCAGACCTTTAAAGTATAGCGGTAACATCAAAGATTTCAAATCACAGCTGTTGTGTCTCTACACAAGGCATATTTAGGCAAGTGGTATAGTCAGCGGACATTGTCAGGCAATCATTTACAAAACAATATTGGGAAATTATAATAGTTTTTTGCATGTCATGTTAATTTTGATCCAAGGTTTTAGTCTCTTTGCACTGGCTGGAAGTGAATAATGAAAGAAATTGTTAGAATTATTTCTTTAAGTGTGTAGTGCAACTTTTCAATATTAATTAATAAGTTGGAGGGCATATGCTGATTGGTTGAGTACTGGCAGTTAATGACAGAGGACAATATTGCAGTCAACCATCTCATATGCAATAATCATGAATTCATTAATTTGTAAGTTCAGGATGTGTGTCTAAGATCATTAAATGTCCCCTTATTACAAATATATATTGTTTTTATGTGGTCATGGCAACTTCTCACTGCCATTCAGGGGTTTCATTAAGGGCCGGGCCGGGTACCAGGCAAATTGACCGACTGCGATGACGACTTTGCCTGCCTGGTTTTACCATGCAGAAAGGTTTTCTTATAACAAAGTTCAGATCAAATAGTTTTGCCCACCTGTTAAAAACATGAATGAAACCCCTGAAATTATTTAAACAATAACGTTAATTTTATGCTAGAAGGTACAGTAATGTGTTTTGTATGGTTGAGATCATGTTTCACAATCAGTGTCCTGTCTTGTAAGAGGTATGCCCCTGCTAGAGGATGTAAATCAAATTATGTAGTGTGTTGTTAACCAGTTTTCTGATTCAGTGTCACCTTATGGGAGGTTTTTTTTACTCAAAGTTTCAAACATCACTGGTCAGAGGTATTTTGATATGACCACGAAACACTTCCTCTTTACATGAAGAGTGCATGTAGGATGTTTTGTATACATAAGAAACAAAAAAAAAGGAGAAAGAAACAAAAAAAAGAAACAAGCAAGCAAGCAAACAAACAAAAGTACTATATTTAAGCAAGGACATTCTTTAGTATCATAATGGTAATATTTGTAGTTTAAATGAACACAATTTATGCTTGTTGTGTGCATATTATCTCATGTACATGTACATATTGTTAAATAACCAAGTTTTGTTAACTACTAGTCAATAATAGATGAACCTTTTAAACTGTTACTCATTTCAGTAATTAATATATAACTAGTAATGTTCACTTATTAACTATTAAGCTAAGCTTATTGACTTGTTAATGTAAGTATAACTTTTAACAACATTAATATACTGACATGTAATTAAATACTAGAAAAGTTAATATGTAGTTTACTTGTAAATTTTATTGAGTCACTTAGAATTTTGCAGGTAAACTTCAAACATTTTTGTCTATTGGTTAATTAAAATAATTAATTATCTTATGTGTAAAAAGTGTTTCCAAGGACTTTCCCCTCCTGCATGCTAAACCGTTATATATCTGTGTTTATTTTCTTGCAGCCTAAGGTATCTGGCCTATCGGACATCATTGTTAGTATATAAGCCTGTGTGTCTTGTCTTGCTTGCCTCTGATTTGCACAATGGTTAAAATTGTTGTTAAGTGTGTATTAACTTGTTAAACTTTCTTGCAGCAAGGCCAGGGTCTCTCTCTCTTCTCCAACTTGATACAAGACTTCAAGACTCTTGCTCTCGGTCCTGAGGTCTGTACATGACATACTGTTCATTTTCTTGTCTTTGTATCAGCATTATTCTGGTGCATTTCTTTATTTCTCTAGTCTAGGCTGTTTAAACTATTCTTGAAACCGTAGCTCTTGGGTGAAACATTGGTTTGGTTGTTCCTTCCCTTGCCAAAAATGATCTTTCTTCTTTTCACCTTTATTTTGACTTGCTGACTCATTCAACTTTAAGAATCCTTTATAATTATGCACGTGTAAATGCTGTTCTTTTTATTCCTATCACTGCTACTTAATTCCAACACCCTGGGCTTAAATACGTCCATGTTCAACCTACTGTCAAATCTTAGTGTAAACAATAAAATTTAAAATACTCTCTAATCAATTTGTATTGTTGGCATGTTTGAGTGTGATTGTTTGCATGGCAGCTGCATCTTGAAAGCTTGTTGACATCTTGCGTGACACAAGTAGTAATTTGTTGCCTCAAGTTTCCCCTTGTCTTTGGTGGCTTTGAAACACCTTTGTCTGTCTGCAAAATTTGTCAATCTGCCATGTTCTCTCTATCCTTTTAGTTTTCCAAGTGCTGTCATCTTTGGTATTATTAATTTACTGCCAGTGTACAAACTGATGGGAAAATTGCACTTGTCTGCTTTGTGAAATGTAATAATTTGAACTCCTGGAGATCAGCAATTTTACCTCCTTGACCCAAAAAAAACCATTTTGTTAAAAGTAGAGCTTAACTGATTCAACCAGAAAAATACATCAAATATTCCAAAAAAATAGTCCCCCAAAAAATCAGCCAAAGCAGTGTGAAACATTTTAAACCTAGACCACTTTTCCTCATACCTTGGAGATTTGATGACCCATACAGGAGACCAGGAGATTCGGTCTGCAGCTGGGAGGCTCCCAGATTATCCCAGAGAATTTGTATAGATGCAGTTAAGCTACTTGGGAAATTTAGGGATTCCATCTACGTTGAAATCAGACCATAACATATCTTTACTTTATCTCCAACTAGAAATAGAAAATGTAGGTGCTAAAAGCATTTATTTACTTATTCAATTTTATCAAAACACTAAAAAATCAATATAAAGTAACAGTGATGGTTGAAGTTGTCTTAAACACAATAAAAAAAAATTAAGATGTAAAACAAAAGTAGCTTTTAAAATTGTCATAAATACAAAACTTAAATTATATTACATGCATGAAGATATTAATTAAAACAAAATTCATATACTAGTATTGAAATTTGCCCTGAGATTAAACATAGTTATTGCTAAATTTAAATTTATTTCTAGTGGAAAAAAATAGAATTATATGTAAACTATAAATGAACTAAAAATGATTAATATTAGAAGAAACCCCTTCCCATGAGAAGAGCTTTTTGTTATTTGTTGTTAGTAGTTAAATCTGCAAGCCATGAAATCAAATATCAATCAATTTCTCCTAGAAATAGACCCCAGGATATGGGTGCGCTGTGTAATATTTACTAAACCATTCACTGCGGGTGTCATCCATGGAAACTGTTAACTACTTGTCACACTCCATGAGTTAACTATGGGAGGATCTTGATTCTTTAGTTGCGTCATTAACATGAGAATGTAACACCAGTAATTTACCTGTATAGGAGTCTGACCAGCTAGGCTGGCATGCAGATAAACAAAACTGCTAGAGTTGAACAAATTTAAGACAGTGTTTTAATTGTTTCGTTGCTCAAGTGATACTTGACTGATTTTGCTTTTACTATGAACTTATCCCTTTGCTATATTGAATGATATGACTTCATCAAGTTTGTAACACATTTTCTAATCAACATTATTTTATTTCAGTCTGCAGTTAGTAATGAATTATTGAACATGCGTACAGTTTTCCAGGCTGTTTTAAATAGTTAGTGATTTCCGACTTAACAGTGAAGCTGCAATTATCTTTAAGTCCAAGACACCTTTTATCTATGGGCTTTATTTTTTCCTTAGTTTTCACTAAGTATGAATTATTCACCTTGTTTTGTCTGGTGAAGGTGGTAATGGTGTTCAGTGTCTGTATTTGATGCAAAAAAAAAAAAAAGCATTTATTTGTTACTTACAATGTGTTGTAGATTTTTACTCAGGGCTTGCCATAATTTAACACACTTTGTAACATTGATTGTGGCTGTACCTTGTGGAGAAACATTTATTGTACAGTTTCTCTAAAGCCAGAAATGGTATTCCTTATTTGAAGGATTAACTATTGCTTTTATAATTGTAAAAGTTATTCTTAGCGGTCTTTGCAGTGAAAGTCTGGTACTAATATGAAATTTTTAAATTGTTGAATTATTTTCCCAGGTGATCATTACTTAAACATATGTTAATAGTATACCTCAGTTTATAGCCACCAATTTATGCAATGGCTTTGAAAATCAATCCTACATGTGTTAAGGTAATTCCATCGAAATAAAACTCACAATAGATTTTCTTTCAAATTTTACCTGTTGGCTTATTATATCAAGAGAACTTAAAATTTGAAATAAAAAAGGGAGGTCCCCATATTCGTTTAGGAGCAGGAGGACCTTCAATAAACCCCATAATTTGTAAAATTATCTGCTTTCAGAAATGTTTATATTTGAACCATTCACCTTACGCTTTAAGAGAGGAGAAAAATAGAGAGAAAGTTAAGCGAGAAATATAACAACGGATGTATTGCATAAATGTTAAGGAGCAATTTGACATACATTTCATGATAAGGGCACTCATATTGAGTCGACAGGGATACAATATGTTCCAAGCATGCAGTGTTCTGGGGCCACATATTAGCTAGCTATGCTCTCATTTTCCGTGACAAATTTTTACTCTGCAATAGAAATTGGTCCATATTTACTGTGTAGAAAGAAGGTGATCTCTGCATTCAAACTAAATAAAAAAAATTGTTAGGTCCAGGTACTCGTTTCCGAGGAAAAAACGATGATTTGTCCCTCGCAAGCCAAGCTGTTTACAAAAAGCCATCATTTTGTATATGTTGTGTATTTGCATGTGTTTGTGAGTGCGTGCTAATGAAGCGAAAATCGTGCGCAGTAGGGATGTGCAATGCAATTCTGAGGAATCACCTTAAAATATACATTTTCTAAAATCTTGAAACACAAGAATAAGATTATGTACAATCATTAGAATTATTTTAAGGGTAAATAACTATGTAATAACAGTGAAATGAGGAGTGATTAATTTATTTTTTATTTCCATGCCCGAGAGTAACAAAATTTGATTAATGACACTGAAAATAATATTACACGTAGCCCTACATTTCTCTCCAAATTTTTCAACGCTGATTTCAATCTCGTGGTAAATTTTCCCATATGTTATCACTTTGATGTATGTTTAAAGAAGGCTATATATCTCATTTTCAAAACAGTTGCAAAATTTATCATTTGAGTGATGTTAGAAAGAGGAGTTGCCTCTTTCAAAGTTGCCTGTGAAAAAACAAAAAGTTGTGAAGATCTTATGATCAATGTATTGAGATTCACAAGGCGACTAAAGTATTGCTGTTCATGGAAATCAACACAGTTTTAGAGAAAGAAGGGTGGTTTTTTATGGCTGTTTCTGGCTGTTTATTATTTTAAATGTCATTGAATCCAAGTTGTATGAATTTTTTTGGGGGAAAATGAAAAAAGTAATAAAATTAAATAAAATAAGAAAAGGAAAAAATAATTAAAAAATAATTAAATAAATAACATTAAGTACTATACTCTAGACTGAGGATCTGAAAATGTGTAATCTGTATTTCACAATTTCAACTTTGAATTCAGTCGTGAAGTTCAGATCTACTGTCGTAATGGAGATCTGAAAATGATGAACCTATTCTGGAAGTTTTTTTGTCTTTGGTCAGGGTTATCTTATTGTTACATTTGTGATATTTCACCCGATTATCAGATTTTTTCAATTTTTTGTGTGTGTAGAAAGAAAGATCTTGAAGTGACCTACTTTTTTTTTTTAAATTGACAAACATTTCTCAGAGAGGAATACAAAGGGCTCAAAAGAAGTAAATAATATTCATGCAGATATCATTACTTATAAAATACCTGTACTTATGTTTCTTGGTTGACCAGGATAATATCCTGGTGAACATCTAATTTATAACAAGACTTTTTTCCCATTCGTACCTGTTCTTGAAATTTGTGTCTCTTTTGAGCACATACTGGTAACCAAAATATTTTTGAAGTTGAAATTTTACATATTAAATTTCTTCGGTAAAATTCCTAATTGTGAACTCAAGGTGACATTTTTGAAGTATGCCATGGCAACCTTCACCTCAATATGTCTGCATGGTGTGTTTGATTGCTTTCCCATCACCTTCACTGAAGAGGTTCATCTTCAACTACCATGGCTAAACCTGGCCTTTTCTTGAAGTTACTTCAATCTATATTTTTATAACATTCCTTCTTGCCATATATAACTTGTTTTACCTTATTTTACACTATCATGGACTAAATGCTCTACTATCACAGAAGTGAACATTTTTCGCTATTTCGGTGCTCCATTGCTCACTGCCAAAGATTGCATGTTTACATTGTGCACATAAGAGATAACAGTCTCCCCGCTAGTAATAAAGCTTCATTAAGTACTTAGAAATCAGTGTCATCAAGATGCCACTTTTATCACACAGAAAGCATGTTGTGACTCCTTTTTGAATAACAATAAGTGATCACAAAGATATTTGAGCTTCACCTTTGCGGAATATTGATCTGTCAGAGCTTTGAAATTGCATATCAAGCTTTGAAAGTTGTCCTTTCAAACTCCAATAAAAACTTGTTTTGTGAGATTTAGTCATGCAGAAGACTTGACATGACTGGGATTAGTTCAGCCATAGTGTTTCCTGCTGATCTCTGTCATTTGCTTTATATAGAATGATGTAGATTCGCAAGTAAATTGAATGTTTTACATGCTGTTTCAAATAAAACAAGAAGACTGTTTGCTTATGATATGTTAGCCAATCCACCTGTGCCTCACTAGGGTGCTGCCAGAACATTTTTCATTTTTAGTTTATCCGCTCAGGTCTTGAAAGAATTATTGTGCTCAAAAGCTTTTCTTCGACTAGATTATTAAATTCAATCAGAGATGATCGCTGGTCACTCAAATACAGGACTTAAAGATGATGGAACATGGTATGCAAACAAATGTGAAACAAAACTGTAATAATTTTTTCTTGATATATTATATTTGATTTGACAGTGCACTAAAGTTTTTTTCACCTGCCAATTCTAACATTTGGCCTGCTTTTGGCCATTGCTGCTACATGTAATATTGTTCATTATCCTGATAATTAAGGTCAGTTCAGCAATCATGCTTCCACTGTGCTGAATGCATGTTACTGTCAACCAGATTAGACACATCAGTTAAGTTCGACAAACATTGGTGGTGGTGCAGGATTCTTGGCACACAAGCAATCCAGTCATAGTGACAATAACCATGAACCTGACTCAATTTGTGCATAATTTATGAAATACGTTTTTATTGTAGGATTACCCATCTTCTATCCATGTAAATTAAACTCTTCTATCCATGTAAATTAAGCTCAGCAGATTTTTTTATATATGTCCTAATTTGATTCCTACTGCTACTATGCAATCATGGTCTTCACTTATGCTGAGTGATTGAGCTATGCCTCAGGTTAAGAGAGTTTACACAAGCTAGACTAGAGTTAATCAATATTAATGCTGTGTGAAATCACTGCTGGAGTGTCCTGTTGTATTTGGTTATAAATAGTACTAAGAATGTTAATGTTTTGGAGAATCTCTCACTGTTTCAATGCCAGTTGTCTCAACCTGCATGTTTTAAC
>Ga0099808_1293126_pt1 | contig 10489 bp, 3 predicted proteins | sample OrbTnscriptome_2_FD_81140 | JGI IMG/M metagenome (GOLD analysis project Ga0099808, IMG submission 81140) | Coral microbial communities from Puerto Morelos, Mexico - Orbicella T R B metatranscriptome (Eukaryote Community Metatranscriptome) | ecosystem: Host-associated > Invertebrates > Cnidaria >...
TCAGTTAATCCCTTCATTCTCAAGAATGAGGGTACTTTGCTTTTATTTTCGCATCTGATATTATCACACCGTCAATCGAACAGGAGGCCATTCATTCGGTGTCACTGAACTTGATGTAATTCTTCTTATGTAGCGCTAAATTCTCCAAAGTATGAATGAGAGAAATAAGCAAAAATCAATAAGGAGATTTCAAATTGCGAGCTCTGGGTCGGATTTGTTTTGACAGCACCAGACATCTGTTTGATTGACGGGTCTAATATAGGCCCAGCTAGAGAGTCACGCGACTCGGAAGTTCTTGCCAACGAAAATAAAAACGTCTCACGTATAATTTTGTCGAGTTCGGGATCTTTCACGCGATGGCCACAAAACTACACTTTTCGAGACAAAATCAAACTCAATTTTAGTTTTGCGGTTCATTGTTGTTAGTAAATCACGGTTCGCGGCTATTTGGTGGATCACACTTCACAACGATCATTTTCACGTTTCACCGAAGAACTGTCAAGTCACGGTTCATGAAAAGGAAATTCGAGGAAATACTATCTTATCATAAACTATGTTTTCAGTAGAACCCATGAACTGAATCATTTGCTTAATGGTTCTGGTCATGCCAACATTATGCTAGGATTTACGAATCTCAGTTATGCTATCTGATTTAATACAGATGTAACCTTCTGTAACCCTGAAACCTTTTCGGATAATCTTTGACGCCAGGCACGAACGTATAATATGTTGCCCTGGAGTGGTTCGCTGTGTTGAACAGAAAACTGAAAGTGATAAGACGGCCATTGACGGAAGTTCTTCAACTCTGTATTCTGGGCATCGCGCTAACAAGCCAAACCACGCTAAAAATGATTCGTTTAAACTTTGTAGCATATTTAGTCATTTTAATCTAAGCAAACAAATGCTAGCAAGAGACTCATTGTCAATAACATATATCAGTCTATTTTTGATGACCTGTAAACTTTCAGCTTACTGTGGAGACCAGGGGCTCAACCTACAACAGCAGTCGCGGATCTGGGATAAATGGTGACTGATTTCTCGAGACAACAAGCGACAAGCTCTTAAAGGGGACGGCCCAGGACCATCCCCCCCTAAAGTCCCTTTTCCTGGGTTTCTGGGTTATTCTGAAAAACCTGACCGATTTCCGTCAATTGATGGAAACCGTTTTGGATAAGCGGAGGGTGCGTCAGATATATGTTGCAAACAGTTCAGGGAAATCAGCCTCAAATGCCTGGAATCTTAAGCTCAAGCACAAGCATAACGGTAGTGAGGACGCCCACAACAGGAGCATAAACACGTATACATGCGCAGAATCGATATTAATGCCTTATTTTCAATTCCATACTTCCTCGATGAAGTAAAACAGGATAAAATGCGAGGTTATGCTTATGCTTATGCTCACAACACTTGACATGATATAGGCATAAGCGTTAAGGACAAGCCTAAGAGGAACAAAAACCTTTGTTCTGCTTGTGCTTATGCCTTTGTTATGCACGTCCTCACTACTGACTAAACAGTGATGTTGTGCTTATGTTTGTGCTGTGGGAGTCCCCAATAGCGATATATGCCTGTGCTAAGCGAAATCCAGGCCTAAATGTCCGAGAAATATTGTTGATTATGCCGAGTGGAAAATCCAAAACTGGTTTTGCTTGTTTCACGTTATTTTGATTACACTGTACAACCACGCAGGAAAAGGTGTCTGCTTTGAGTCCTATTTTGGGAAGCAAATTGATTGGGTTTGGCTAGTGAAATACAACACCAATCCCGTAGGGTTTGGTCCACTGAACTCCATAAGTGTGGCACGTGTAGAAGGCCCACGTGCTGAGAGAACACAACATTGGCTTTAGAGTACCGTCGCGACGTTGGTGCATTTACAACGACGAAATTTTTGAATGAAATTCAGTGTATTTTTTCAGTATAACATCTTGTGCAATTCAACTGATTTGTTGTAATGGCATGTACCACAATAGTGTCCGAGTTCTTCGACTTTAAATCTTTAAGTGACCTAACTCTTTTATCCAATTTGTAAAGAGCACTTGAGCTGTGCAAACATTGCGTTTATATACGATAAACGCCGACCTTTCCAAGAGTTCACAAAAGCTTGGAAGTTGAAAATATATTCGTTGTAACTCGCTTACACCCTATTTTATCACGAAGACAAAAATAACAACAACAAAAACATTAACAACAAACATATTGATTTGCGGAAATGTAGTGCCCTTTTTAGGACGTTTCGAATGACCGTAAGCTATTTTAGTACTTTTAGTGAAAATATATAAAACAGGGGAACATAATATTAATGCAACATTCATTATTGGCATGCTTCAACCCCATGATGAGGTAAATGACATGTAATGTAGTTATGAAATGTCTGGCTGCCTTGTAGTCAATAATCGTCAAATGTTCCAAGTTCGCTTCAAGTCAAGCCTGTTTAAACGACTCAAGAATAAAAGCTTTTTCAAATAGAACGGCAGGTAACTTATAACAGATTATTTCCAGCACCCAGATTCAGTTCTTATAACAGAAACCCTTGAAATCAGTCTCGAACACGTTCGGTTTACGCTAAAACCTCGATACATGAAAACCATATTTCAATTAAAACAGCTGCATTCAGACCTATTCACGAAATAATCTTAATTGGACAACACTAGCAAGCATTTTTGGCGACAATTTCTCCCAGTCACCAGCCGTGCCAAGTGAAAAACAGCGATTGTTTCAAAGCAATAAAATAGGAAACTACTATGCAAGACAAAAATAGGAGAAGCACAGTACAAAAACGACACAAAAGTGTGAACTTACGGTAAAATCAGTCCATACACTGGGAGACATTTCTTCAGTTCCCGCCGAAAACAATATTGTTGTCTACTGCTTATCGTTTCAATCGATCCATAAAGAGTGAAATTACGCACTGGCTGGGCAATAAACACAAAAACCCGCTTGTTGCCCAAAGCCAGAACTTATATTAGAAATCGAATACTGTTTTTGAATGGCGTCATTGCCATTTTCAGAAAGTGTTTGCTGACGTTGTATATAGTAAATGTTTAGATTACCAAGTTGTACAGACAGTGTCTGAAATCTTTCAGCGTCAATTGACCAAATTAGCTTTTTAAAATTACTCAAAGCGACGTTTGCTAAATGCTATTAAAGTACAACTAAATGTTTGCGTATTACCTGTTGATGTTTCTGTCTTCGAATTCAGGTGTCTATCCGTTCCTTCAAGTCAACATGAACCTTCTACGACTCAATTTCCACAATGAGTTGATTAGGGTTCTTGAATTTGTCTTTCTCAGTCCAATGCTTGCCCCAAGGACCCTAAGTCTGATGATGCCAGCAGGGTGAATAGAGAATTTCATATCGAGTTCTTCGGTTAACCGCAGTCATGGAATGAACGAAAAACAAAAGGATGCTTTGTAATTTGTTTTAAATCAAGAACGGATTAAATGGAATCATCAGTTTGCTGGTTATAATCCTAGTTGGTCCTGGTTGACCCTTGCATCATGGCGCGGTACAGTAATTTCTAATTTGTAAGTTAACTGGTGTCATCAACGACGTCTATAAGTTTGTTATGTAGAGTCTGGCATAAACTCGTGTTTGGCTTCTCTTCAAGTTGTATCGTCGCCTATTTTGGATAATAAATTTGTTCTTAGTCCAAACTAATCAATCTCGTCGATATGATGCGACTAGAGTATTCTAATACTCGCCACGCACAGGATAAACACCCACTCTTTAATACACCCTGTCTCGAAATACCCATGGCTGATGGAAAGAAATTTTTTTAATCCTCTTACAGAATCACTGTACTGATAGCATTGAGAAGTTGTGAAGTGCATAAACGGTTTGTAGTTTACAAGTACTCACACAGCATGATTTCACATCATGTTTAAAACGTGATAAATCACATCATCATAAGGTTTTATCCATGCAAATCTCTTCCTGTAATCGAAATGATATACATGTAATTAAACATAAACAGGAAACTCGATAATCGTAACTTTTTTTATCCGTAGACATCTGCTTTCCGAGATAAGTGCATGGCATAGGTTATAATCAAACGCACTGCCAGAAAATCTGTTCGTTCGTCCTATTAGAGCTCGTGTTCTTGGCAGATGATTAAGCAATAAAGTGACTCTTAGAAGTGAAGAAAAGTTTTAAACTGTTAAAACAGTTTAGTTATTAGATATGTCTCGAACATTTAGCAGCCATTTTGGGAACCATAAATTATTATCTGTCAAATCAAATTTATCTGATTAAGTGTCGGTATGCTTTTATGACTGTCATTCATCTTAGCTTTTATCAGAGGTAATTGCACATTTCAGCAACTGGGAATACTTTCTGAAATAAAAATTAACGTCTTGAACCTTTTCCGAGAAACTATTTTTCGTTACTATATATAATCTCACCCACGATTTGATTCGAAGAAGTAGTTAAGACAGTTAACCACAAAGATATTGGTTTTGCGGTGGTTTTACTGATCATCTCCATACTCAGTACTGGAAGGTTCCCTTCGAGAATTTTATTTCACTAGACTCATTACTCAGATGCTGTTGTAGTGCGAATACCTTGTTTTCATGTGAAGCATAGTGCGTTAAAAATAGACATAAAAAAAGCAAACAGTAACCTAACGTGCTTACCATTACCTTTATAAACGTTCACTGTCAGCCATCTGAGCCATGTGTTTGCCGCTGCCTCAAATATTCTTGGTAAAATTAGTGATAAAAGTACTATGAGCATTCCAGCAAGTGAAACATTTTTCGTAACTTGCGTTATATACTGATTTTCGCGTGAGGTTAAAATTTGCAAAGTCGTACACTGATATTATTGCAGCTAGGGTTTCCAGATACCTGTAGCAAATAATTATGAATAATGATCGAAAGTCCGACGACAGTTATCCTGGCTTGTTTTGTTCTGAACGTAGACATGATGCTGCCGATGACTAAGTTTTTTCATTAATAGAACAAAAAAGCAATATTCAGTGATTGTTTCATGGAACTAGTAGACGTATTTCTTTTTGTTTCAGTATTATTTTCCTCATCAAAAAGATCTTGACTATACGCTAAAAGATGATATAGCCCACACGAAGATAAATGCGAGAATTAACGTCATGTTGTCAGCTTTTTTTCTTAACTACAGCATTTGATGGATTACCGAACCAGTTTTCACTCATGTGGAAAATCACTTCTTCGATCCTGAGTAATCACACACTTAACCGAGTGGTGGCCCTGTTTTCAATGTTAACAATGAAACATTTTCAAATATTTGTTTACCAAGGTAAACTAGTAATTTTTATGGCACAGTTCGATTTCAGCCAATTCGAAGTCAACAAAAAACATATAAGTAAAGGACAATAGAAGATGTGGTTAAATGCCTGGATGACTAATTAATTAATTGGAGTTTTGGAATGCTTGCCAAGAAAAACAGTCTTACTAGATACAAAAGGATAATTTCAATACCTATAATTAAAAACCTAAGTGAATAAAACAGGTGAAGAAAGCATCGACGAATCTTAATGATAGGAGTTGAATTTTCCCAATTTTGTCCAAGACGAAGGGGAAACGTATTTTGCTCAGTTTTGATCTAAATCTTGTGCGAATGTTGTGTTGCTTTAAATCTTGTGGATCAATGAGGAAACTTTTTCTCAGTCAGTCCCCAAAGGTCTCGTGTATGAAACAACCTCGTTTTAGTACGCTTAACGAATACATTTATAAACAATCACTTTTGAAAAACTTTGACTAAATTACCCCTTGCATGATTGATGAGTATATGATAAACACTGTACTGAATACGGGACTGTGAGTGTTATCTTGCCATATCACAATATGTAAATAGTTCCAAAGTATGATAGGAACAATGGTCTTTTATATGCAAGCAAACTGACTTCCCTTGATCATAACCGCGGTCGGTTATTGTGTAGTTACTTTGTTTCCGCAGCAACGTGATATGACGAAAGTGGGAGGTTAAACTCATGTAATTTCTTTTCTCGTTTCCTTCTGCGACAACCTGCTAACTTAATTGTGATCCTTTGCTGGTATTATGTTATGGCTAAAAGGTCAACCTTGTAAGCATTAAAAGAACAGAAGACACTGGTATTGAGCAAGGGAGCAAGCACCAAGTTATTAAGACCAATATACACTTATTACTATTGACACAAAATGGTGTTTACCCATCATAATTAACAAAATTAGTTAAATTAACTTTGAAGCACATTGTGTGAAACACACAAAGTTGTCTCTTTTTTTTCTTTCGGCGCCTGTTGTTCAGTACCTTGTTGTCTATTCATAAAAAAAATATAGCAGCTATCACGCAGAGAGGGATATTGCGTGGTGTTTTGCTGAAGCATGTTATCATCACGTTCCAATGTTTCGTGTTATCGAATCGAAAAGCGGCTTAAGGAAAATCACGCTAGAAAAAGACTAATATACATGACTTGCTCATCACGATAATGTTGAGATTAATGACTTCAGTTCTTCTATTTTATCAGTGGCTATTCATAACATGTCGATGGGCGTGATGAAAGCACGCTTACTCACTTTTTGATGTTGATAACTGTACTCTAATTCTTGAACTCTGAGAATTTTAAGTGCCTTCTTCGATTTCCGGAATCCTCGCTGCTCTGATCTATCGACAAAATCTACCAAATTAGACTCACTACTTCATTTGCTGCAAAACAGATTTGCCTCTCGAGTTAGGTCACGAATTTATTAAGAAGACGGATCACTTATATCCCTAAATGCAGGCGTTTCAAAAAACCCTTGTTACCTTGAAGGTCGTCAACCGAGTGCGCTTCTTTGAGCGGTCTGTTTGTCACAGTACGTTCCCAGTTCTACTTAAACTAATTTTTGTGGTTGTGGCGATCTTCCTGTGAAATCCTTTTTTGATTCCCATAGTCATTTGCTTTTTCCATGAGAAATCCATCGTGGATTGGAGAACATAAAGGAAGGATCTAATCTAAAAGCTTCAATTAACGTCGATGACCTTGTGGTCCCGAAGACGTCCACGGATAGCTAGATGATGCCCTATTTTGTTATCCCAGCCGAAAAGCGCACTTTCCGTCGTTGTTTACTTGATCATCCGTACAGTAAGATTAAATTAAACGTACTTGAAACGTTCAAAGTCTTACAAGACTTGTTTAAATTGAGGTTAGGCGACTTGGTGTTTGAGTGCCCTTTTAAAAGAGCTTTTTAAAAATGATTACTTCCCAAGCACTGCTGATCTTGAAAACTAAGTTTTGTTTTCCAGATGTGAGTGGAAAAGCAAATTATCCCTTTCGTTAGAGTTATGTCTCTGCTTAAAAGTTTCTTCAATGCATCGAATGCTTGTCAAAGTTGATAAACGGAAACAATGGTTTTCATGCGCTGAAATGCCAACAAATAATTCAAGATATGATGTTGGCTTGGTACGAGGAAGCATATAGCAATTTCACTCTAAGGGTTGCTTTGTTGCTATAAACGTCTTTTCAAGCAAGCGGCGCTTTAATAAGCTTGAATCAAACCTAACATCGAATCTCGCCTACATCTTGAAAGCATTTTTGTTCCACAGGTTTTATGGGTCTAGAAGTACCGTTATTACACTAGTACATTACGTACGTTTGAGTTATTCATTATACACCTACCTTACTCCCTTGTTGATTCTACTTTATCTTGATTTGCAGCGCTGAGTATTCGCTACGTGTCTAAGGAGTTCTCGAGCACTTATGACCCAACAATAGGTAAGATGGTCAGATTTGTGAAGTGTCAGTAGACCGCATAAACAGCCAGATAGATACGTGTGATGACATTTCAGATCGATCGATGCGCATTTCTGACTTCAATTATCGAGTTTTATAAACAAATAAAATTAGCACTTGAAAGAGTCCAGCAGAGTTTAATTTGTTTTCTTTTGTGCGCGAACGCAACTTGTGCGCTACACCTAGTGGTTCCTTTGTTTGCTGAAATTATTAGTAAAACTTGTGAAATGTTTTGTGGTCAGGTTGTATATTGAATTTGTATTTTCTACTTTTATTCGTTGGCAGTATTCATTGACATTTGAGTCAGTGTACTCGCATTCATATAGTCCCGACAAGAGAGCAGTTCTTTGTTACAAGTCACACTAGAACACTTCTGAAGCGGAAGTACTTGCATAGTTAAAAGAGGCGCACATCCTCGAGCTCAGCTTCTGCTGTTCGCTTTCTATAGAGTTGATGTGGCCTATTATTTAAGAAGCCATACTGAGAGATGCATGAAGTCAGAACTGCAGCAAGATCGTTATTTTTGCAAGTCTTGTTAAATCTTTGTTATACTTTCCATACAGTTTTCGCTACGTTATCGTTAAAACAGTGAAGATTCATGTAATCGGATCATGCATGTTGATATTAGTTCTGCGGTAGGGAAACAACGTATGTGATAATCTCAGTTGCCCTTTCAATCTCTGCTTTATTGTAAGTTGCAATTTTACTTAGAAATTAAAAAATGTTGGCTCTCTACCTTAAAAAATGTGTCCGCTTTCAGAAAGTTGTCTGTACCCACTTAGCTTACTTTGACGGGCGGGAACTGATCAATTAGTGACAGGAATTTTCTGACTATCATTTGTCTTTTCAAAAGAGGATAAACCGTCTGAAGGGAAATTAACGATGAAATTAAATCTTGTATACACAGTATGTTCTTGCTTGTTTTTTTGTTAACGTTTCTTTTTTCCTCGAACTACATACTCAGGAGTTTATATCAAAAGGAAAAACCTTTTTAAATTTTTTTAACAGCATCACGAGTCAGTTTGCTTGGAAATGTGATTTAAGGAAGGTGGCTTACTACAGTTTTGATGGAGTATCGGAGCCCAGTTTTTAACTCTTTTGAAAAATTTTTCAAGATGTTTTCCCTTCCCTAATTACTGTTGTACCATTGTATGGGAAACGCAACAAATAACCAAACTGAACAACCGAGTACCTAAGGAGAGACTGGGTACTAGTGGGTTTAATTATGTTTTTCTCAAAATCCACCCGTATGACCCCAATTCAAAATTTCAGGAATTAGTATTTGGTTATGATTAAACATTTATGCCAAGTAAAATAAAAATCTTTTTTTTTTTTTGTTGCAAACTAAGAAAATGTGAAATTTTGCCTACTTCAACAATAGCGCAAAATCTGTCTTACAGATGTTTTTTTAAAATTTCGGCCCTAAACGCGATTCACCCCTACAAATCAACTGTGCAAATATCATCATGGGTTGTACGGTGGGTTTTCGAGCAATCTTGGATCAAGGTTTCGCTTTTACAACCTTGGATGAGAATTAAATTGCGCATACTTTTCATTTAAGCGCCCGCTCATGGAACGCCATGCGTGAAAGCAAGATTAAATTGGAACTCTTTTACCAGTTGTTTATCGACCTGTTTCGGCATATTTTATTGTTCCTAGGCCTAAACACAAGTTTGTTTGAAAGCACTTTGAAACTAGCGCTACGTATACTAAAGTGGTTTAACATTAATCAAGCGCTGAAGTTGTTTTCGTTTGTTCTTAGGATTACTTGCGTCCTTTTTGCACGCGCGATTAAACATGACGACTGGCAGGCGATCGTAATGCGCTGCTGAGTCTTGGTAAAACTGTAGTAAGCCACCTTAACGCACCGTGTTTGATGAATATTATTCAGTAGGCAACAAGTAATCTGAAACGTTTAACACGCGACGTGAGAAAGCTTGACTATTGTTGTTAGTATTTTAAATTTCCTAATGATCCAGTCAGAAAAAGTTTGACACAATAAAAATATTAGTTTTACTGGGTAGTTTAATGTGGTTTCCTGTGCTTTTTTTTACATTTTTGTTTTAATATGTGAGAACTGATTATACATTATCGTAAGCTTTATGGTAAGAAAGGGTCGTAGGTAAAATGGATATAAGCACTTCTGCAGGAACAAAGTCTCATCATTATCATTATCGCTACTGTTATTAAACCTTATACAAAAAGAAAGACACGTTATTGCTCATTTTCTTATCCAAACAACCGAATTAAGGAATGAGCAATATACCTTTAGTAGAGTGCAGTGTTCACTAATATTGAAACATCATGATCTCCGAGGTACTTTGCGTAACATTAATATAAACAGTTCTAAATTGAACAGAATCTAAAGTACATAACTGATGTTGAAACAACTTTGAGGTGCCTTAAATAACCTTTACTGAAAAAGAAAAGGTGTTCTTAAAATTGCTTTCCGAGACTTGGTAAGATCTTTAATTTCAATGTCTATTTTACCGCCTTCCAGATCTCTTTCAAATTTTACAGACAAACCGTGAAGCTAGTAACTGGAATTTGTCTTTGACACCGAACTTAAGTAATTTTAAAAACAATTTTTCACCTTAATGTCATCTTATTTCTAAAATGCTGTATTTTTGTCGTTATATTTTCAAGAGGACAACTACGAAACTGATATCGAAGTGGATGGGTGCCCGTTAAAAGTTGAATTAATCGACACGGCAGGAAATGACGTGTTCCGGCGAATGAGGGATCAATACATTAAGAGTGGCGACG
>Ga0099808_1049869_pt1 | contig 10396 bp, 6 predicted proteins | sample OrbTnscriptome_2_FD_81140 | JGI IMG/M metagenome (GOLD analysis project Ga0099808, IMG submission 81140) | Coral microbial communities from Puerto Morelos, Mexico - Orbicella T R B metatranscriptome (Eukaryote Community Metatranscriptome) | ecosystem: Host-associated > Invertebrates > Cnidaria >...
ATTTAGTTCGACCCTTCAGTACTCCCAACCTTAAGCTTTCCTCATTATCTTAAACTCCTGGTTGAAAATTTTACACTATGTTTAAAGTAACGCCGGGAGCGTGGGTAGAAGCCATAAACGCTTTTATTTGCTGGCAAATAATTTTTTTTATGATACCTTTGTGACGGTCTGAAATGAATTTCGTCTTCGAATTCATCACCAGAGGATAATACTGATATTTACTTTTATTTTAAAATTATTATTCACTGACTCAGACACAACTTGTCTGAATTTAGGGGTTTCATGAAATAACTACATAGGAGGCGACTCGTGTGCATGAGGGATACATTTGCCCCCCCCCCCCGGGGGGGGGGTACTCCCAGAAAATCGGGTGGGGGTGTGCGGTCCGCTTCCCAAAACCCTAACCCTATTTATGACCAAAATCTGCGATATTCCCTACCCTATTTATGACCTGACCAAAAATTCGAAACCCTATTTTAATTACCGTAAACATAATTTGTGAAGGGCTTTCGTTGATTTTCGAAAAAGTGGCTTCTTTTTAAAAACATACCCATAGCAAGGCTAGAGTGCAAAAACCATACCCTATTTATGACCAAAATCAGCTAAAATCGATGCCCTATTTATGACCAAAACAGCTGAAAACCCCTACCCTTTGGGGCCGCACATACCTATATAGCCCATATAAGGGAGTACCCCCCCGGGACATTTGCGCACTTCGACGGAACTATTCAGCGGATTTCTTTACATCTGTTCATTTTTCCAAAACGTGCGATAAATTTCGTTTTTACACATATGGAATAAAGGGATTTTTTTGTACAGTGAAATTTTTTTTTCCACGCTAGAAGAACGCATGTATTTGAGGTAAAAACGACATTTCAAATAAATAAACCTTACCTTCTGATACCTCAATGAAATCGAAAGGAATATTGCAATCTGAGCAGAAAATTTGAATCCAGTTCCAAATGCCTATCTGCACGTTTCTTCCATTGATGAAATAAATTGCAATGATACAAAGAAGAGCGTAACATCATTTTCTCATCCTTTTCGCAAAGGAACGGAGGTCAAAAGATCAACTATTGTTGGAAATTAAAGTGTGAATATTAAGTTCAAAACGTGCTTGGTGCACGACCTAAACCAAAACTATATCAAAGCGACAAAGCCGATCAATCTTCGTTTTTTTACATGACTTTTGTAATACAAAGAAAAGGAAATTTTTGAAAATTAAGTAAAGTTGGAATGCCGCATACATTGTAAGCCGGCGTAATTAACTCTTATTGCGATCCCATGAGTGACACCTACATGTCAAACATTAAAATGTCTTTTCAAGAAGCAAGAAATTGCGTGATTACAGAGCCAGCAGTAATTTGCTTTTCCCTGGATTAAAAAACTAACGAAAACGCCAGGGTTGTTCTTTTGTATTTCCCAAGTCTTGCACTGTTACTGTTCTAATATCACGTTGTACAGAGGGCTTGCAAAAAACTGATTAAAGCTTTGGAGGGGGATTCTATTTCGTAATTATAAATTTGCTGCCTTACATTCCGGTTTGATTTTCGTCGATTTTTAATCCTTGTGATCTGAGCCTTAAAAAATCAACTTTAACATCTATTCACTAAACTTTTACATCTGTTAGTTGTGTTTGAGTGATACATGAATTCTTTTCCTGGACAGCTATCAAACATTCTTTTTTAAACACGAATGTCGAAGTCGCAAGAATTCGCGAAGAGACTTTAAAAGAGCCTTTTAATTGTATCTTTCTTTTTATTGTTTAAATCTAGCCCTTTTGCTGGGATGATTGCGCCAGGAAATCGAAAAGGTGGCTAGTCTGTTATTACAAGAGCAAACACAAATAAACTGGCTGTTAATTAATTTGTATTCGCACAAAATCTCAAACGAGACGGTGATCTATTTTTCTCATTTCAATATGAATGCAGGCGCTTTAAGATTTTTTCTTTCTAAAGCCGAGTAATTACGTCTCGCGTGTCAATAATCAGAGGAAATTTTCCCTCCAAAAGTCCTCCGTACATATCTGATACTTTAAACGCCTTTACATTTATCAGTATCGGAGAAAAACAATTAATTTCACTTAGGTCGCAGGGCAGGCTGGAACAGAACGAAATAAGAGGAACGCCAGGTATGTATGGTTCTAAGGGAATTTTCGGCTTAATTGCTAGCAAGCATTTTTTCTCTTGTATACTGTAAATTCAAACAAGAGGGTTTGACCTTGTCTGGTATGTGTGACGACAAACTTTAACCAGACTTCTTGCTAAGTCTACCTCCACGCCGAAATTCTAAGGTACGAATCAACCTGTGTTTAAAATGTTTGCTTCTATCAAACCATTTCAATTTTTAAATTATTAAAAGGGCGACCATATGAATTTATTATTGAGCGGCTGTTTGAGGTTTCATAGAAATTTCAGGCGAACTAAGCCCTTTCTCATCGAACTTATCACGCGCACAAAGCTAATAATATACTGCGATATCATGACTTTGAAGTCCGAAAATAAAACAATTTAAAATAATGAATTTGCAAAACCACCCATGCACCGTGAATCACGTTTCTCGTGGATTTAATTATTGTGTTGTTTTCGCTAAGCGATGCGAAAAGTCGTCTTCGCCGATAAAATTGAGAGAGATTTCTAGACAAGCTTCTCGCAAATTTAGATACCAGTTTCTCGATCGTTAAAAGTAAAATAAAATCTAATATTGTTGTCTTCAACATGACAATATTATGAAATTTTCCTCAAAATGTCTTGTTCTTACAGTATAATTTTTCAATGATTGTCTGACACCTCACTTTAAAGGTGAGAAAAAAGGTAAGCGTTCGTTATTTTATATTTGCTGTCGGTTTCGTTTTCCTACACTGATTTTTATTACATTGGCACGAAAACTGTTTACTTGCTACAACACCTAAAAAAAGTAAAACGAAATATTAAAACCGGATTATTTCTTAGACCACACACACAAATGAAGAATTTCGTATTCCAATAAACGAGAAACATTGTTCTTAAAGTTTTCTATATTGTGACTAATTAATAACCAGCGAATACTCGTATACAAATATTATTAATGGCGGACAGCCCAGCAGCTGGATTGCAGTCCATTGCAGATACAAAAGCAGTCCCACAGATATCGCTTTGTTACCGAAATTGAAAAAGCCACAGTCGGGACAAGAATTTTCCTCCACGACAAACGGTAAACTATACTGGTGTTTTACCTTTTTAATTATTGTAACAAAAATACCAAAAATATTAAGCACGATTAACATGCCACAAACTGAAGAATCGGGCTATATGATCCACTGACATTATTTAGTTAGACATGTAAGAAGTAGAATTTTATGTTAATTAACTCTTAAAAGCGACCAGCCATTTTCACCGCAAAAAGAAAACATACAAAGGTATAAGAGTATAATGTAAAGTGAACTAACCATTTCTAACTCATAAACTTCACAGTGGGGCAATAACAGAACTCAGTTTTTTCAGTTTAGCAGAATAAAACCTAAAATGTCACACGAGGTGCTCGACCGTAATAATTACAATAAGAAAACGTTCGGTTTTCCAATTTTTGCTAATTTATTGACTCTTAATTAAAAGGAATTACTCCTTGACTCAGGAAAAGCTCCGAAAAAGTTTTGAATATACATGTAATTTCTTCCTTTCAACTGATTCGAACAGTCCCCACGATTGGTTGGTTCATATCAGTCAATTTCCATAACAATCAAGAACTATTTATCTTATCTCATTGTTAAAAATCGTCAAACAAAAGACCTGGCTTCTATAAAAAGTACTTAAACGACGATCTTTCAAACGGGAAACATTGGTTTATTAATAAATTTAAATCCAAAGATATTGAAAACGTTTCTTGTCAAGTCGACCTCAAATTCAAAGGCTTTGCTTATGCAGCACTGAATTACAATTATGCAAATGAATCAACACGATTGTGAACGATGAAATTGCTATAAGCCATGTCTCACTTCCATGGCATTATCCTCGATCCTAAATTAACAACAAAAAATAAAGGCTCAAAAGTCAGGTTTTGATTTAAGTTTTCGGTAGATAGAAACGATATCTTTGTCCCGTCATTAAAAACTGTAAACATTCAAAACCTCACCCTTAATTTACGTCTGTAAATACTTTCACGTCTCAAATGACTTATTCATAATTTGAAATACGATATAGCTTTTTTTACAATATCTTGGAAACGATTCCTTGCGAAGAATTTCATAATACACATTCGGCTATTTGTTAAGAACAACATGCAAGGAAACGTCTAAAGAGATCCCCAACAAGATTTGTACCAAAAGCACACGCTACACGATAATGAGTGCGAGTTATGTCTCGAGAGGAAGGTGCTTTTGATAACAAACAATAATGTAGACGCAAGCTTCGACGTCAAGGACCTATGTCTTAAAACATGGCCAATTTTTCAAGCTTGAAGTTCGCAATACATCTTAATTCTAGGTTGTAGCAATCCTCCCTTATTTTCGGTTTATTATTACTTCTCTGGTTAATATTGTGACCTGTATCGTTAAAGGAGATTGATTTAATAGTGACAGTTTCCTTGACAGTAAAAGAGTTTTTTTGCCGATTTTCTACAACATGCTTACTGGTGTTGACTGATATTTTCGGCGTAAAATGCTCGGATAAAAACAAAAACTGTAAGATGTCCCGGGTTACTATTTTGTCCATGACGGTAAAAATGTTCATGAGATAGGCGTCCCGGTGTCGAAGCAGAACCTGAAATTTCACTAATGGATCAGGTGTCAAATATGTTAAGTCACACCCATGTCCTAAAATCTATAAATAAATTATGGGAAAGACACTTTCCACACAACACAAACAATATGGTTTATTGAAGCTTAAAAATGAAAATGAGCAGTTCAAGAAAATGTGCTCCTGTTTTGTCAGTTTTCTGTTTGGAGTTGTACAAGTGAGCTCAGTTTCAACCGTTTCACAGTTTGGGAAGGTCCATCGTGGTAAGATTAGAAACAATTTCTTATTTATTTAACTTAATGGTATCAGAACCATAAACATGAAGTTGTGAAGGTTGGGAAAAAACGGAAAGGTAATTGCCATCCTCTTCTTTGTACGTTTACACACAATCATTCAAGAAGACTGAATGACCTAAGAGCACTAGAAAGAACGTAACATTGGAAACAGTTTTGACTTTTTCTGCAAGGTCGCCGGTTAAACTGAAAATTTTGAAAACATGAGAGACTGTAATGGCTTAAAAAGGTATGAGTAGTACATAATGTTTATCATTATTTTTATTTTTGGAGTTGACAACAAGCGCGTAATGGTTGGGCCCAATGAAAACAGTGAATTTTGTTCACCACGATCCTCGTGCTCAGGGCAGCGTCGGGGCTCGAACGATTTGTTGAAGTACTGTATAATTTGCTCATATTGATATCATGTCGCGTCTTGTTTCAGATAATTATATCTAAATCTTTTTTCAAATAAGGTTACAAGGTACTGCATGGACCAAAAAACCTCGTTTCCTGGAAATTTGACCTTCTGCTGGGAAGGTTTAATTTTTTTCTTTACGTGCTGGAAATTAGGATCACTAGCAATAATGTTTACGTGCACATTAAGGTGCCAATGTGCCTTTAAGATCCTGTCTACAGTTAATCGTTTTAGCCTGAAAACACGTTCATCTGATTGTTTACATGGTAAATGGACACCTTTGAAACGCCAGCCCTGTCACTTTGGTGTGTACGGGTGTAAACAATTACTTTTGAAAACTAACGACGCAATTCAAGGTTAATTAATCGCGGTAAGCTTCACTTTTACGCATGCGTAACGCCAGATCCTCATCGTTTGTTTGGAAGCGTCTGAACACGATAGTGTGGGAGAAAATATTTTGGTACGTACGCGGACTTCTGGAAACGTTATTTGTGGAGACTGCGAATGAAGGTTGAGTTGTAATCCGGCGCTGATAGCTTGGGAGCTGAGCAAAAGTGAAGGTTTGTGTTTATTAACACCAACTTGAATTTTGGTGAAAAGAGCACAAAGCTGGAAGTTCACAATTACATTACTGGTCTTTAGAATTGTCAAACCACATGAAATAGTATAGAAAATAGTTGCAAAATAAAGCGGATTATATACGGGGTAATTTTCGCATAAATAGAGAAGAGGAATAAGTATTAATTTTTTGAATTGCAAATCCATAACAATCGTTTGTATACGGAATTTTCACTCGACGGATTCAGTGACACAATAACCACAAAAAATGTCACACACTGCAAACAATTACTGGACTTACATGAATTTGATTTGTATGAAAAGCTCTTTAGTTTACAATGAAAAAAAAGGCAAGACTTCATTTCACGCATGAAGTTTTTAACCTCTGCACCTGCTTGCTTGGCAGGGATAGAAGGAAATTTGTCACAGCTTATTTACAGCTGCAGTCAAAGTTTGAAATAATATTTGAATTTTTAATTCACCGTGAGCTAGCTTTTTACACATGTCTAATCTTTTTCCATTATTTGCCCAGTCTATGAAAAACTTAATTACCAAATGACAGATAAGGAGGCAAAAAGTAAGCTTAGGACATGGAAATTGAAGTTGTCTTTAATGGTTTGAATTTTAGCGTTAGTTTGACAGGTACAAGACAGAAAAAATGCTTAATATTATAGTTTACACAAGATCTCATTTACAACTGTTCCACTGCTAATAACTTCCAACTTTTTGAAGCGCAATTAGGACTTTTGTGTTTTCACATAAAAACTCCTACTGGCAGTCTCAGCTTCCCAGCAATACAAAAGGAATATCACGGCACGAAAGTATTTCCAGAACAACTCTTGTATTCATCAGCAATAACAAGGTCATTCAAAGTAAGAAACAAAAGTAAGCTGTTAGAGTAAAAAAAAAATTGAATGCTCATTTTCAGCATCAATGTTTTCGTCAGGCGTCAAAATGTCCAAAATGATTTTATCATTTGAAATTGTATACGCTTATTTCTAACCTATCACTATATATGAACATGACTTCGAAAGGTCAAACCTCATAAGACATATTGCCGTAGATGGAAACCGAAAATTTGAGGTCTTGTTTGGTTAAAAGTTCCCACATATTAAGTGCAATGAAACTACAAAAGGGTATTATGAAAGTTATGCATGCAAAAGGATGTGATGTCAATTGAAATATTCTGGCAGATGTTGCCAGGTTATGTCTTTGTGTCTTACAAATATTTCTAAAATCTAAATATAAGTTGCACTCCCCTCATCCGTTCACTTAATAAGTTACTGAGCTAAATGTTCTATGAACATCTTGAGTATGAGTGAATGCACCACATGAGCTTCTTAGCAATGTTCTGACAAAAAAACAGCTAATAAATCGCCATGGTGGTGTCGCTTTAATGTTTAATATTCAGCTATGGTAGGGCGAAAGAAATATGTGCAATCGATCCGCAAACGAGGAGAAAAATGTACGGGCAAAACTTTCCGTGAGCAGTCCGTTCCCTCGATAAAGCCACCGAGACCAGTTGTTCAAAGCCCAATTAAGCTCACCCGGGGTTACCGTGAATTTTGATTTCAGTTTTCTAACTTTTCGGTAAGGTTTTCTGTTTATATTGTTTGTCCTTCTGTTTTGCGCTTAAGTAATCTCTATAGCTGCTCAAAACATAACCAGTGAAACGCACCTTTATGCCAGAACAATCAATACTTCGGTTTACTTTTAATCCTGGGTTAGCGTTAACTGTCTTTCGAACAACCCGACACTGGCTGTTAAGTTTAACCCAGGAACTAGGGAAATTGTTATCGAGAACTCTTTAGCTGTCAATGGTTAAAGATTATAAAAATGTCAGCGTGTGAAGCAAGTTATCGATGCTTTCAAACATTTCGTGATGGGTACAGTGAACACGGCGTTTTTGTCATCAACACATCGTTTCCAATCGTTTAATCTAAGAAAATTCTGTAAAGAGAGACAACGACAGCTACCTCATTATCACGACCACCTTGTTATCTTTGCTGCCAGCGGTTTTCCCTTCGTACAAATAAGCATGCGTATGGCGAACGCTAGTAACCAAGCCCTCACATGAGAATATTAATTATCTGAAGTGTGGAAAAGCTGTATCGCGTACAATTGATGTAATGTCTACTCTTCTTAATTGCCGAATACAACGACTAATGATAATTACTTCTACAGGCTAAATTTAAATTAAGATTTATTTATTCGGTACATCACATATCACTTTCATAACAAAAGCTCTTAAGCAAACCGAAGCCTCGGGTATGCTCTTAGCATGTTATAAAGTTTAGCCTTTGACAGCCTCATATTGCTATACAAAATGCTCTTATAAAGAAAAACCATGTAGTCTTCGCCGTCTGGCCTTCAGTTGGAGGGTTTGGGAGTTTCCAAGGCAAGTTGGGTCAATTTCTAACATTCTGGGACATTCTGACGATCGTCTGGTATCGATGGCTGGTAAGCAAAGTGAAAACCTTGAGAAGTGCGCACACATTGTTTGATTTCCATGCACCAAGGTTATTAGAAACCTCACTCTTTCTCTCAGTTTATTCAGTTAGCTTCTGGGTACTCTTTCACACGGGCAAACACGAACTAAGAAAACCCAACTGGAAGCCTAACAGATTTTTGAATGAATTCGAAATGAGATTCATCGAAACTGTAGGAAGACAAAGTCAGTTAGCTTTTGTTTAGGTACACCTGCTGCAATGGGCGGAAATTAAATGAAAAGTTAATTCAAAACAAAAATATACAGAAAGACATGGTTCGTGATGTTTGAGCGAAAGAAAATGAAATTAATTTTGTTTTTGCTTTAACTCGAAATACGATCGCAAATATTGCCAGCGCTTTCGATCAATTTGGCTGCCACGTTTGTTGGAATATTATCGAATGTTACTATTCTCTCAAATTCCGTTTCTTAGATGAAAAATTTATCTCATACCATTTTTCAAAACATCAATGACAATACGATACAAGCACACAAGGTTTGCGATACGCAGTTCTTGCTCACTGTTGCTCGTAGGAAGAAAAACGTGAGCTTGAAGTTTTAAGTAGAAAACAAGGTACCAAAGCAAAATGCAGGAATAGTGGCACCATAAACCGTAAAACGAAATATCCAAACTGTTAGAAAACGAAGACACACTCTGTACAAAAACGAATCCCTGTGCCAAGTTATTCTTGTGAACTACTAGTTATACAATACGTCGAATAATTCTCGCATTTTGATAGAACGCACAGATGACGTCATAAACAACTTTTGGTTTCTTTGTTATGTTAAACAAGTAGATTCCATGTTGTCGTGTTGCCATCAGTGTCTAAATTGCCTAACGACTTGTGTGCCCGCCACATTTTTGTTCTTACCACATTTTGACGTCATCTGTGATCTATCATTGAACAGACACACGACAATATGGAATCTATTTGTCAAAAATATTTTTTACAGCTGTTATATTTCTCCAAAATGTAGGATAACATGCAAGAAGATCACCAAACGATTCCGAAAGATTCGTGGAAAAACTTGTTACATTGGAGGCAAAATCTGTCAAAACGATACGACGCTGAAGAAAACTTGGTATTGTCGCGTAGAACTTTAATATACACAAATCCTCTCGCACCATATATTGCCGAAGAAATTCAACAAACCTTACACTGGGAAGCGTGCAACAATTAGATGACGTTTGGACAAAGGTTCTGCACTGCACGATGAAGCATAGGTTTAACTGTTTTCTACTTGTAATGCTTGTCTTCTACACTAGCACTGGCAGGATATTGCAGGTCTTTTCGTGCACAAATCCTCTCGCACCATATGTTGCCGAGGAAATTTCAATAAAACTTAAATTTGGAAGCGTCCAGCAGTTCTGAAGCTTGAAGAAAGGTTCTGCACTGCACGAGGAAGCATAGGTTTAACTGTTTTCTACTTCTAATACTTGCGCTCTATGCCGGCACTGGCAGAATATTGCAGGTCTTTATCGGTTCTCCACTCTTTGCTAAAGGGTAGATAACAGGTGAATAACTCCACCTGGTATGGGTTTGATAATATGACATCAATCGTTTCCAATGAAAAAAGTTTGTCAACTCGCAACATAAAACGTGGTTTCCTTTATTCTTTTTATCAACTTGACAAAGCCACACACTAGATGCTACAAGAGCGCGGATTTTATGGATATAATATGCTCTTAAATTGTACGTAGCTTTAGCCTGAAGATGGTATAGAATAATACCGAAACAGCACAAAGTTCCTTGCATTTGTCGTCAAAATAATAGGCACAATGCAATAATTCGGATAAACCTTTGCTCTTTATGCCGGCACTGGAATTATCAGTGGGTAATATACCGGTCTACTGAAGGCTTAATACTCGCATGCATAACATGATAGCACATAAAAATGAATTCATGTTAACGTCACTTCAAAACAGGAAATGAACAAATGTCTACTT